>Ga0182021_10000113_pt1 | contig 72471 bp, 76 predicted proteins | sample 612E3MmetaG_FD_120493 | JGI IMG/M metagenome (GOLD analysis project Ga0182021, IMG submission 120493) | Permafrost microbial communities from Stordalen Mire, Sweden - 612E3M metaG (Illumina Assembly) | ecosystem: Environmental > Terrestrial > Soil > Wetlands > Permafrost | place: Sweden...
CGAGAGGCAAGCTCTTCTTCCGCCTCTGTCAGCAGGCTGTGCAGGTCGGGCCGGTGCCCGCCGCATCGCTGCCCACCCCCAACCTGTAGTGGGTGGTGGAGTCAAGTGCATACCCCTATTGACCTTTGACGTCTCACTTCTTTGCTGCCGCTAGAGTACAAGCGTCCGTCCGCCGTCGACGGTGATCATCTGGCCGGTGACGGTCTCGGCGCCTTCAATGAGAAAGCGCACGACGCGCGCAATCTCCGCCGCGCCTCCCTCTCGCCGGAGCAGCGTCCTGGCGAGGAGACGCTCGCGGGTCGGCTGGTCGTACCCTTCCGGGAACATCGCGATACCGGGCGCGACTGCGTTGACTCGCACCTCGGGGGCGAGATCGACGGCCAGCGAGCGTGTCGCCGCGATCAAGGCGGCCTTGGACACCGAGTACGCCAAGTGCTCTCTCAGAGGGAAGCTGCCGTAGATGTCGGCGATGTTGACGACGGCACCGCGGCGTTGTCTCAGCATCCTGGCGCACGCCTGTGCGAGAAAGACCGGAGCTTCGAGGTTGGTTCGCATCACCTCTGCGAAGCGAGCCGGCGTGAGCTCGTCAAAGGGCGTCCGAGGGAAGACCGCGGCGCTGTTAACCAGGGCGTCGAGGCCACCCAACTCCGACTGTACGCGCGCCGCGATCGAGGACCAGGATTCGGCGGTGTCGAGATTGGCTTCGATCGTCACGGTACGGGCGCCTTGCTGCCCGAGCGTCGCGGCAAGCTCGCTCGCCGCGACGGCCGAACTCCGGTAGGTGAACGCCACGGTCCATCCGGCGCCGGCGAGATCGGTGACGATGGCACGGCCCAATCGCACCGCGCCGCCCGTTACCAGGGCAACCTTGACGGCGCTCACGGGCGAAGCTCCACGTCTAGGCGCTGGGGGGGGTACTTGTCGCCGGCCACGGCCGCGAGGGCGAGGTCGCGCAGCGTGAGTGAGAACCCCGGCGGGCGAAGGTCGGGCGCGAGGTCGGCGAGCGGCACCGCGACGAACGAGACGCGCTCGATCAGGGGAGAGGGAAGTTCGAGCCCGCCGAAACGGCCCGCGAGGCCGTCGACGAGAACGAGGTCGAGGTCCGCGGTCCGGGGCCCCAATGGGCGCGCCGGATCGTGCCGCCTTCCGAGGCGAGCCTCGATCTCATGCAGCGCAGCGTGCACGGTTTCGGGGGAGTCGCCGGTCTCGATCTCGACAGCCAGGTTCCAGAAGTCGGGCTGGTCGGCGTCGCCGACCGGGGCTGTCCGGTAGACGGGCGAGACCGCCAGCACCGTGAAGCGGCGGGCGAGCTCCGCGAGAGCGCTGCCGAGGTTCGGCCTCGGGTCGATGTTGGAGCCGAGCACGACGAAAGCGCGCATTAGGAGCCTGAACCCTCGCGCCGCCGCTCGATCTCGACGCCGACGCTCTCGGCGTAGCGCACAGCGCCCGGTTTGGAGAGGCGGATCCTCACGGTCTCCGCTCGGGGAAACTCCGCCAGGACCACGACTGCAATGCGCTCTGCGAGCGCCTCGACGAGCCGGAAGGAGGATCCCTCGACGACCTGCTGCACCCTCTTGGCGACCGCCTTGTAGTCGAGGGCAAGAGCGTCGTCGTCGCTGGCTCCTGCAGGACGGCAGTCGGCTGCCATCGCCAGGTCGATGCGCACCTTTTGCTTGACCTGCCGCTCCCAGGATTGGATGCCGATGACGCAGTAGAGTTCGAGGCCCCCAACAAGGACGTGGTCTACCATTGCAGTCTCCGGCTGACAGCTTAGCAAGAGAGGGCCCCAGGCCGCGAGATCAATGTGCCGCGAGGAGGTGTGTAGGAATTCCCGACAATCGTGTGGGAAATCCCTACCACAGGGGAAAACCGGCTCCTTGGTCCGGCGCCGTTGGCACAAGTCCATCTCTCGTAGATTCAACGAGAAACAAGACTCTGGAGAGCGAAGCCGTCCGTCGGCACGGTCCTTGCTTCTTGAGATAACGGTCGGTCGCACATTGGGATGCCTCTGACGGAGAAACCACGGAGGTGGAGGGTGCTCGGAATCGATTTGGGTGATCCAAAGACCGTGTGGCTCAATCTCACCAACATCGCTCTCGGTTTTGTGACCCTGCTGTGCTTCGTGATCGTGGGGTTCGGTGCCATCCGCGAATTCGCCGTGCGGCTCAGCAGGCGATGGAATCTGGGGCTGCAGCGGGACGACCACGCCTTCCTGGTGCCCGGCCTGGGGACGACGATGGCGGACGGCGGCGAGAAGCCGGACCACGAGCCGAAGCCCTAAGGCCCCGGGTCAGTGACGACCTCGAGAAGCGGCAGGGTACGGCCATGAGGTGCCCTTTCCTCAAAGACGCAAACGTGAGGTTCTGTCAGGCATCCGCATTTCGAAAGCTGATCGCTGAGACCTCGACCGCGTGCGGTGACGAGCGCTGCTCGTCGCTGAGCTGGGTGTCGTGCCCCGCGGCGGCCTCGAACCTCGCCGGTGGGACGGGCGACACGCGCTGTCCCTTCCTGCAGGACGCGCTCATGCAGTACTGTGCCGCGGCCTCGGTGCGCAAATACATCCCGGCATGTGACGCACTGCTCCCACGGTGCAACTCTGACGACCACCTGTACTGCGAGCCTTACCTGGCCCACGCCGATCCGGAGGGCCTCCGGCTCCCCGAGCCGCCGGCCGGGTCCGGGCGCGGCCCCACGGCGGCGCGTCCGCTCACCGTGGACGGGATCCGGGTTCCGAGCCATCTCTCGTACACACCGAACCACATGTGGCTGGACGTGGCCGAGGACGGCCATTGCCACGTTGGCATTGACGGGTTCCTTGCCCACGTCATCGGGGACGTCCAGAAGATCGGCTTCGTCACCTCCCGGACGCTCGACCGGCCGGTCGCGGTGCTCACGGTCAACGGCGTGGACCTCCAGATGGTCTTCCCGAACCCGCTGCAGAGCACTGCGGCTAACTTCTACCTTCGCACCAACCCGGCGAAACTCACGGCGGACCCATACGGCGCCGGCTGGCTGTTCGAGGGAGTCGAGCCGACACTGAGCGGGGCGCCGGTAGGCGCCGTAATGCGCGCAGGCCTCATCCCGGCCGAGAACGCGGTGCGCTGGATCTACGCCGAGTCCCAGCGGCTGTCGGACTGGGTGCACGTGCGCATCTCGGAACCCTCCCCGGCTGGCAGCCGCCTCATGGCCGACGGCGGAGGCGCCGAACGAGGGCTTGCCTCGTACCTGGATCGCGATGGCCTGATTGACCTCTTCAGCGAGTTCTTCTCGTCCCACCTGGCGTGGCGGAGATCGTGGTGAAACACCGGGGAACGACCGTGTTCTTTGCTGACCTGGGCGCCGCGGTGGCAGGCGGAAGGTTCGAGTTCCCTGCCGCGGTCTGCCAGCGCCTCGATCAGTCCCTGTAGTTTGGGGCCACACGCTCCACGCCGTGGGATAGGCCTCGCTCGCCTGCGAGGAGTACCGCGCGCTCTTGACGGGAGGACGGACGGTTCTCGGGGATCCAGAAAACCGAGAAGGGGGCCCCCTGCCGCGCCGAGCCTCAGGCCGGACGGCGTGCGAAAAGCGTTTGGTACCGGAGTAGGTTTCGAGCGGACGCAAGATCCTCTGGCTGGTCCACTCCAGGCAGTCCGAGAAGGTCCGCTTCCGGCGAGCGCCTTACGTCAGCCTTGCCCAAATCAGGTGCGTGCGCTGCCAGGGACAGAATGGCCCTAACGATTCGCCAAGGCTGTTCGAGCAGAACCGTCGGTCCGGCTAAAGCCGCTGCATCTGAGGAATGTCCTTGGGTTGGAGGTCAGGTGCGGCGAGCTACCGCGGTATCTTGTGCTTCTTGATGTGATCGTATAGCGTCGACCGGTCGATGCCGAGGATTGCCGCGGCCTCCTTGATGTTGCCGCCGGTTCGTTGGAGCGTTGCCGCGATCGCCCGCTGCTCGATCTCCTCGAGGGACAGGTTGTCCGGCGCGCTCCAGGCGGGCGCTGCGGCCGCTTCCCGCCGCAGGAACGCGAAGTCGTCGTCCGTGAGGACGTGTCCCTTGGCGGTCACCAGCGCCCGCTCGATTGCGTTCTCAAGCTCGCGCACGTTGCCGAGCCAGTCCTGGTCGAGGAGCAGCCTGAGGGCGCCCTCCGAAATGTCCGCCGCCTCCTTTCCCAGCTCGTGCGAGAGCCTCTCGAGGAAGTGGTGGGCCAGCATGGGGATGTCCTCGCGGCGCTCGCGCAGGGGTGGGATGCGGATGTTGATGACGTTGAGCCGGTAGAAGAGATCGTCGCGGAACGTCCCGGCCGCGACCGCCTCCTGCAGGTTGACCCTGGTGGCGGCAATCACCCGCACGTCGACGTGGATCTCCTCGGTGCCTCCCACGCGAAAGAATGAGCGCTCCTGGAGGACGCGCAGCAGGTCCCCCTGCAGTTTCGGGGAGATGTCCCCGATCTCGTCGAGGAGGAGCGTGCCGCCCTCGGCGAGCTCGAACTTCCCGCGCCGGCGTTCGACGGCTCCCGTGAACGAGCCCCGCTCGTGACCGAAGAGCTCTGACTCGAGGAGGCTCTCCGCGAGGGCGGCGCACGGTACCGCGATGAACGGCTTACCCCTGCGGTCCCCGGAGAAATGAATGGCCCGCGCGATCAGCTCCTTCCCGGTCCCGCTCTCGCCCTGGATCAACACCGTGCTGCGCAGGGTCGCGACCTCGCGCACCAGATCGAAGATCTCGGCCATCTTCGGGTTCTTGGAGATGATGTCGTGGAAGCTGTACTGCCTGGCGAGCTTCTGTCGCAGGATTAAGTTCTCGCGCTGGAGGTTCTTGACCTTAATGATCCTCTCGACCAAGAGCGAGATCTCCTCGGGGTTACAAGGCTTGACGACGTACTCCTGGGCGCCCTCCTTCATCGCCGTGATCGCCGTGTCGACGGTCGCGTAGGCGGTCATGATGATGACGGACGCCTCGGCGCGGAGTTTTCGCACCTCCATCATCGTCTCGATGCCGTCCATGCCGGGGGGCATCTTGAGGTCGACGAAGTAGATCGCGTAGTCCTTCTTCGCAGCCTGGACGACCGCCTCCTTGCCCGAGGCCGCGGTATCCACCGTGTAGCCGTCCTCCGCCAGCCATGCGGCCAGCGACTCGCGCATCACCGTTTCGTCGTCGACGACGAGGATTTCCCAGTTCTTTCTCACGTCGTACCCCCAGGAAGGTTCGAAGCTTCCTCCGGCGGCACATACCCCAGCGCTTCGCGCAGCAGGATCGCACAGCCGGAGCAGAACCCGCCACCCTTGACGTCCAACTGCCGGACGCCGGTGGAGAGTGCCATGGTGCAGCCCGTGTCTTCGCAGTGAGTCAGTCCGTAGGTGTGCCCGACCTCGTGCAGGGTCTCCTTCCGCACTCGGCTGAGGAACAGCCCGCGGTTGGGCCCAAGTCCGTAGAACTCCAGGCGCAGGCGGGCCAGCGAGAGGATCGCGACCGCGCCGCCGAGCTGCGCCTGCCCAAACACGAACGACAGCATCGGGATGAAGATGTCCCTCTCGGTCACAACCAGAAATTTGGCGGCATCCGTCGGACGCCGCGCGATCGCGTCGCGCAGCATCAGGGTCGAGCTGTACTGTCCGCGCGCGCAGTCAAAGGCGTACATGGGCTCGTCAAGTGGCCCGACTCTATGAACCGTCGCCCCGAGCCCTCGGGCAAGACACACCTCCGCCGCGTCGAGAGCCTCGCCGTCGACGACGCCTGCGGCCGCCAGGGCGATGAGGGCCACCTGCTAGATCCCGTTCCCCGAGCCGCTCCGGCCGGAGGGCCTCTCGGAGCGTTCGATTGGGAGGATCACGCGAAACGTGCTGCCCCGTCCGACCGTGCTGTCCACCTCGATGTCGCCGCCGTGAGCCTCGACGATTCCGTACACCACCGCGAGGCCGAGCCCGACGCCCTTGCCCTCTTCCTTGGTCGTGAAGAACGGGTCGAAGATCCTGGGAACGAGCTCCTCGGGGATACCGGTTCCGGTGTCCGTGACCTCCAGGGTGACGGCGCGCAGGTTCGCGGTCGGCCTCGTGGTGACGGTGAGGCGCCCCGGCCCCTTGATCGACTCCGCTCCGTTCATGACGAGGTTCATGACCACCTGCTGAATCTGCGAGGCGTCGCAGCGGAGTCCAGGCAGCCTCTCCGCAAGATCCAGGGCCACCTCGATGTTCGCGAGCTCCAGCTTGTGCGACACAAGCGAGACGGTCGTGCGCACGATGCCGTTGATGTCCGCCATCGTGCTTTGCGGCTTGGAGCGCCGCGAGAACGAAAGCAGGTCGGAAACAATGCGGCCGACCCTGGCCGTCTCCGTCGAAACCTGGGAGAGGTACCGGCGGAACTCCTCGATGCGTCCCGGCGGGATGCCGTCATCCTTGAGCACCCGTTGCATCAGCATCGACAGGTTGAGGACTCCGGAGACGGGGTTGTTGATCTCGTGGGCAACGCTGGCCGCGAGCTGACCGAGCGATGCCAGACGGTCGCTCTGAATCAGCTTCTGGTGCGCGACCTTCAGCTGCGCCGTGCGCTCGGCCACCTTGGCCTCGAGGTGCTGGGTGAAGTCGGCGTTCTCGGCCATAGCGGCCTTCAGACGTTCGCGCATCAGGTTGAACGAACGGGCAAGCTCATCGAGCTCCTCGCTCGACCTTATCGTGATCGGCTCGTCGAGCTGCATCGCGCTGATCGCCTTAGTGGCGTCGCCGAGCCTGCGAATGGGGATCTCCACGAAGTGGCGCGTGAAGTAGACGATGAGGAGGCTCAGGAGGCCGACCTCGAATACGGTCAGGAGCAACGTCCTGTAGCGGATCGAGTTCATCTCCTGATCCACGCGTGACAGGTTCAACCTCAGGTCGAGGACGCCGAGGACGCTCACATTGGGCGGGTGGGCGTGGCACGGCGCGGAGGAGCACGAGCCCTCGTTGTAGATCGGGGTGATCATGTCGAGCTTGCGCCGGCCGTCGTGCTCCCGGTACACGCGGGCACGGTTCGGGACTTCCACCTTTACGAGGGGCTTCGATGACGAGTGGCACGGGTTGCAGGCCTCGGCGCGTTTGTCCACCAGCGTGGGTTCTTCGGGCTCGGAGGAGAACATCAACTCGCCGTCCTTGTTGAACATGCGGATCCGGTCGACGCCCTGCTTGGCGGCGATCGTGCGCATCACGGAGTACGCCGCGTCGCGACGATCGGCAGCCATCATCTGCCACGTGGCGGCCGTGATGCTCCGCGAGAGCTGGTCGGCGCCGAGGGTCATGCCGTCCAGGAGCTGCGCCTCCTGAGCCCTGACGTTGACGAACAACGTGATGGCCTTCACGATCAGGACGAGGAAGGTGAGGATCACGATGAGCTTGGACGCCAGACGCCGAGGCACCATCGACCTCCTCCCGGATTGCCGGGACATCTCGGTCCGCCCCTTCAGCGGGGTCTCCCCCGCGACGATTATTGCAGATCGCGGCCGTGCTCGTGCCGGGTCGAGACGGTGATGGGGCGAGGTTGGGTCGAGACGGGGGCCGGAGTCGAGTGGTTCAGCGGCCACCGTGCGCTGGAACGACCGGTGCGGCTGCGCCTGGGCGGGCGGGTGCTGGAACTGGCCGTCGAGAACGCCTGGGTGGAGGGGCCTCCCTCTGGCGGCAGAGAGTTGATTCGAGTCTTCATCGTCCGGGACCCCGGGGGCCGGCGTTTTCGTGTTTCGGCCTATGACGGCGGGCGGGTCGGGGTGGGGGTCGAGGAGTCCGAGTAGAGCGGCTGCGTCTGGTACCATTGCCGCGCGATGGAGAACCTGGTTCTGCGGCTGCCGGAGATCGTCATCCAGCTGCTGGCGTTTGCGCTTGCGATCTCGGTGCACGAATCGGCGCACGGATGGGTCGCAGAGCGTCTCGGAGACCCGACGGCGCGCTGGCTCGGGCGAATCACGCTCAACCCGTTGAAGCACATCGACCCGATTGGAACGGTCCTCTTTCCTCTGATGCTTGCGGCAGTTGGCGCACCTATCATCGGATGGGCAAAGCCGGTCCCGTTCGTGCCCCGTAACCTTCGCAACCAGCGCAGAGATCCGGCGCTGGTGGGGCTAGCAGGCCCCGCTGCGAACTTGGTGCTGGCGATCGTCGTCACGAGTGTTCTCCTCGTGGTCAAGGCGTCGATGCCCTCGTTTCGCGGGATGCTGATGGCGATGCTCGAGCACGGCGCGCTTGGGGCGAGAGGGATCGCGGCGCCGCTCGTCTACCTTCTCTTCTCCTTGGCGACCGTCAACATCGTACTGGCGGTCTTCAACCTGATCCCGATTCCTCCGCTGGACGGGAGCCACGTCGTTGGGGCCTTGCTGCCGCCTCGTCTGCACTGGCAGTGGGTTCAGCTCGAACGGTACGGCTTCCTCCTCCTCTTCGCGCTGCTGTGGACGGGTTTCCTGGGGATCATTCTGAGGCCGTTCGTGACCGGACTCCTATGGATCCTGCTGTCGTAGGCGGCGAGGCCCCGCTGCGCCCCTCGGTGGTCCTTCCGGTTTTCGAGGGCCCGCTCGACCTCCTGCTGCACCTTGTCCGGGAGGAGAAGGTCTCGATCTGGGACATCCCGATCGCCCGGATCTGCGCCCAGTACCACGAAGCGCTGCGGGCAATGGAGGAGATGGACCTCGAGATCGCGGGCGAGTACCTGGTGTACGCGGCATGGTTGCTTCTAATCAAGTCGCGGCTGCTCCTCCCACGCCACGAGGGGGAGGAGAAGGACCCGCGCCAGGAGCTCGTCGAGCGGCTCGTCGAGTACGAGAAGGTGAAGGCGGCAGCGGCCGAGCTGGCCGGCCTGGTCGAGATGCGCCGCGGGGTCGAGGCGGTGCGGTTCGCCGCACCTCCTGCGCCGGAAGACGTGGAGCTTGACCTCGAGGACGTGGACGTGCTCGCGTTGTCGAGGGCGCTCAGGCAGGTGCTCGAACGGCACGTCCGCGAGCACCCCCAGACGCTTCAGCTCGAGCCTATCCGCTTCTCGGTGCGCGAGAAGATCATCGAGCTCTTCGATCTCATCCGGAGACAGCGCAGCTTCCCGCTGCTCTCGCATCTGCTGACGCGACCGGACCGCTTGGAGAGCGTAACCCTGTTGCTCGCAGCGCTCGAACTGGTCCGGCTCGGAACGGCAAGGAGCCATCAACGGCGGCCGTTCGCCGAAATCTACCTGACGCCGACGGGGACGGCGCTCCCAATGGATGCCCTGACCGATGCCTGAGTTCAAGCACCTCGCCGCCATGGTCGAAGCCATCCTCGCGGTGGCCGGCGAACCGGTGATGCTCGACGCGCTCGTTGCTGTTGCGGGACAGGGCGTCGAACCAGGACAGGTCGAAGAGGCCATCGAATTCGTCCGCCTCCGACACGAAGGGGAGGGGAGCGGCCTCCAGGTCGAGCACGTTGCCGGAGGGTGGCGGCTCGCGACACGATCCGAGCACGAGTGGGCGCTGCGGGAGTACCTGGGATACCGGGCGCGGGCGCGACTCTCGCAGGCGGCGCTCGAGACTCTGGCCGTGATCGCGTACCGCCAGCCGATCACGATGCCCGAGATCAACTTCCTGCGCGGCGTGAACTCGGCCGCGGTGGTCCGGACGCTAGTCGAGCGCAAGCTGGTGGTCGTGGCTGGGCGCAAGCAGGTCGTAGGCACGCCGCTGCTGTACCGGACGAGCAAGGAGTTCCTGGTACACTTCGGTCTGCGCGACCTCTCGGCGCTACCGACGCCGGAGGAGGTCGAACAGGTTTCCGGGGAAGGTGCCAGTGAGCCTTGAGAGGCTCCAAAAGCTGATTGCGCGGGCTGGCGTGGCGTCGCGCCGCGAGGCCGAGGTCTTCATCCGCGAGGGCCGCGTGACCGTGAATGGGCGACGGGCCGCGCTGGGAGACCAGGCGGACCCGGCTGTCGATTCCGTTAAGGTCGACGGGAAGCGACTGAAACCGCCGGAGACCTTTCGGTACATCCTGCTCTACAAGCCTGATGGCGTTGTCACTACCACCGAGGACCCCGAGGGGCGACCGACGGTCCTCGACCTCCTCGGCAGGAAGATCGGCGAGCGCCTCTTTCCGGTCGGGCGTCTGGACTACCACTCGGAAGGGCTCATTATCCTCACCAACGACGGCGAGTTCGCCCTGCGCGTGGCGCACCCGCGTTACGGCGTGCTGCGCGAGTATTTGGCCAAGGTGAAGGGCGTCCCGGACGATACCGACCGGACGAAGCTCGCGAGGGGCACGCTGCTCGAAGGACACAGGGTCGTCCCGCACGAGTTGGTCATGGTGCGACCCACGGCTTCCGGGATGAACTCGTGGTGGCGAATCGCGGTCGGAGAGGGCAAGACCCACGAGGTGCGGGAGATGTTCCTCCGCATCGGGCATCCGGTCCAACGCCTGATGCGTGTTGCGATCGGATCAGTGCGCGACGAGTCGCTCAGGCCGGGACAGTGGCGGGAACTTGATTCCGAAGAGATCGAGAGCTTGCGTCGGGGTGGGCGGGAAGTCGGGAGGAGAACGTATGCGCGGACCGGAGGTGCCGGAGTACATCCGCAGGCTGGCCGTGTACGTGCCGGGAAAGCCGATCGAGGAGGTGCAGCGGGAGCTGGGCGTGAGCGACATCGTAAAGCTCGCGTCGAACGAGAACCCGTTGGGGCCCTCGCCCAAGGCAGTGGCCGCGATCCAAGAGGCGCTGCCGAACCTGCACCGCTACCCCGACGGAAGCGGGTTCGCGCTCCGCAAGCTGCTCGCCGCACGCCTCGGCGTTGACATCGAGCAGATCATCCTCGGCAGCGGCTCGGTCGAGGTTATCGAGATGTTGGCTCGCGCCTTCATGGCGGATTCCGACGAGGCGGTCTTTTCGCAACAGTCGTTCGTGTCGTACCAGCTTGCCGTGAACCAGGTGAACGGCCACGCCGTAACGCCGCCTGCCACTGCCGGGCGCGCCCACGACCTGCCAGCGCTGGCAAAGGCGGTGAGCGACCGCACGAAACTGGTCTACCTGGCCAACCCGTGCAACCCGACGGGCACCTACTTCACGCGCCGGGAGCTCGCTCGCTTCCTCTCCGAGGTCAACGATCGCGCGCTTGTGGTGGTCGATCAGGCGTACCACGAGTACGTTGAGCGCCCCGACTACCCTGATGCCCTCGATGACGTCAAGGCCGGACGCCATGTGATCGTCTTGCGGACGTTCTCGAAGGTCTACGGCCTGGCGGGTTTGCGCATCGGCTACGGCGTCTCGTCGCCCGACGTGGTCGGCACGATCAACCGAGTGCGCTCGCCGTTCAACACCTCGTCGCTCGCACAGGTGGCTGGGGTGGCGGCACTTGATGACGCCGAGTGGCTCCGGACTTCTCGTGAACACAACTCGCGAGAGCTCGCGTATATTCAAAGCGAGCTATCGCGGCGGAATGTCGTGTTCACGCCGTCGGTAGCGAATTTCGTGCTTGTCGAGTTCGAGACCGATGTGAAGGATCTCTTCGTCGAGTTCCAGAAACGCGGGGTGATCATCCGCCCGGCCGGCGGCCCGGGCCTCGTCAACTGCGCGCGCGTCTCGGTCGGGACCCGGCCCGAGAACGAGCGATTCCTTGCCGCACTTGACCGGCTCGTCCCGGCCAAAGCCGGTACCTGATCGACCGGAACCGGCCCAATGCGTGGCCCGCCGCCGGGCGGGGTCGCGGGACAGGTACAATCGGCTTGGAGGGCCAGCGATGGCGAGTTTCACCGTGACCTGTCCGCACTGCCGCGCCCTGCTGGACGTGGACGGCGAGAAGCAGGTGGTCGTGGGCGGGAAGGCGCCCGAGGAGCCGAAGTCCGGTGCTTCCCTCGAGGGGCGCCTCCTGGCGCTGACGCAGGAAAGGGCGGCGGCGCGCGCGAAGATGGAGGAGGCAATGCGGGCGGAGAAGGCAGGCCCCGAGATCCGCGAGGAGAAGTTCCGCAAACTCCTCGAAACCGCGAAGAGCGAGCCTGTGACAAAACCGGTCCGCGACGTGGACCTGGACTAGTCGGGTTTCAGGGTGCTCTTTCTGTCAAGCGCATCGAGGATCACGACCGTGGCGCCCCAGCCCCCGCGGTCAGCTGGAGCTTCGTACGCCCTGACGACCCAGGGTAGCCTTGCGATCACGTTGTGGACAGCAGCGCGCTGGACGCCACGACCGCGTCCGTGGATCAAGCGGATCTCACGGAAGCCGGCCGCCCTCGCGGCCCGCAGGTACTCGTCCACGACATCAGCGACGTCATGCGGCGCGAACGTGTGGAGATCGAGGCTGTCCTCGATCGAGAGTTCAGTGGGCTCGTCAGGGCGTTCCATCGTCCGACTTTCCTCGTGCGGCGTGGCGGAGAATCCAAAGCCCGACCACTCCTTCGATCAGGAGAGCCGCGCGCACGACCTGATCCGGGAGCGGCGCGGGTACGGTAGCCAGAAGGAGGGCCATCGCCACCGAAACGAGAGCCATCCCGGTCATCGCCCAAGCCAGGACCGGCTCGAAGGTGACCCGCCGGCGGCGATGCCACCACAGCAACCCGGCGATGCCCCAACCCAGCACGAGCAGGGCGGGGAGCGAGAGGATCCAGGGCACGCCGGAACATTACTCTCGAGCCTCAGGGTGAGCAAGAGACGGTCTGCGATCAGAGGGTCAACATGGAGACCCTGAAGGTCTCGATCGTCGTCCCCGTCTTCAACGAGGAGAGCACCATCTCGCAGGTCCTCGACCGAGTGGCCTGTGCGCCTTTCCCGGTGCAGGTCACCGGGGTGGAAATCGTGGCCGTGGACGACTGCTCCCGCGACGCCACCCCGGACAGGTTGGCGGCCTACAAGCCGCCGGCCGAGTCCTCGAGGCCATGCCGGTTCAACTGGCTTCGCCACGAACGTAACCGGGGCAAGGGCGCAGCCCTGCGGACCGGCTTCGCGAACACGACGGGAGACATCGTCATTGTCCAGGACGCGGATCTCGAGTATGACCCGTCCGACTACCCGAGTCTCCTGGGGCCGATCCTGAGCGGGAAAGCGGATGTGGTGATCGGGAGCAGATTCCTCGGGGGGCCGCACCGCGTCCTATTCTTCTGGCACTCTGTCGGGAACAGGTTCTTGACGATGCTCTCAAACATGTTCACCGACCTCAACCTCTCGGACATGGAGACGTGCTACAAGGTCTTCACCCGTCAGGTCAAAGACCGGCTTCGGTTGACGTCCGAGAGGTTCGGGTTCGAACCCGAGTTCACGGCGCGTGTCGCCAGGATGGACGTGAGGATCTATGAGGTACCGGTGGCATACCACGGCCGGACCTACGCTGAGGGAAAGAAGATCGGTTGGAAGGACGGGCTCGAAGCGATCTGGTGCATCCTCAAGTTCAACGTGTGGAACAGGTGAGTGCCTGAATCCTCGGCCGGACACAGGGACGTCTTCGGATGCAGGTTCGCCGGGAGCGTACCCTTCTTGACCGTACGTCGGACTGGGGCCCTGGTTTCATACGCTTCAGGTTAGCGAGAGGCCGCCGCTGCTAGGCGGGTGGGCGGGCGTCCAGGGAGGGAAGCCGCTCGACATGCCGCCGCCAAGTCTCGATCAACGCCTGCGCATCGGGGCAGTCCTCGGAAGGAGCCCACGGCGCGAAGTCCTTGTCCGCGAGGGCCGTGTATGGCCCCGGCTTGATCTCGAAGAGGGCGGTGTCGTCCGCGAACGAGACGACGGTGTGCCAGACAAAACCCGGCAGCTCCACTGCCCACACGGCGCCGGGTTCCAGGATCGCTGTCTCGGAGACGGCGCCGCCCTCGTCAAATGTCAGGAGTCCGGCCCGCCCGGTAAGGAGGAGGAACAGCTCGAAGCGGTGTGGCTCGTGACGATGCGGCCGGACGTACGTGCCGGGCTGGAAGACGTTGAGCATCCGCTGGATGGGATCCTCCAACGTTCTGTGAACGTTGAGATTCGCACGCTTCCGTGGTGACGCCGAGGCGCTGGCGCAGGCGTACTTCAGCGCTGCCGCATCGAACACCCTGAGGCATGCCTGGCCCATTAGCCCGGGTACTTTCCGTGAATGTAATCCGTCAGCTTGCGGATCTCGAATTCCTGGTTGCGGCTCGCCCAGCGGACGAGGTCGCCGATCGAGATGAGCCCCATCAGCTGGCCTTCGCTGGCCACCGGAAGGTGCCGGCATCGGCGCTCGGTCATCACCGCCATCGCCTCGGCCGCCGCGGCCGTCGGCTCGACATAGACGACTTCACGCGACATGACCTCACCGACCGTGGTGGTTGCGGGGTCCAGGCGGGCGAGGATCACGCTGTTCATCAGGTCGCGCTCGGTGAACATGCCCACCGGTTTCCCCGCGTCACACACGAGGAGCGCGCCGACCTTTTCCGCGCACATCTTCTGAACGGCCTCGAGAACGGTGTCGCCCCGCGTGGCTTTGTGGACCTTCGACCCCTTCTCCTTGAGAATGTGAGCTACGGTGTCCATTGGTCCCCCCTAAGGCGGATTCGATAGCACAGGTTAGCACGGGTCGGGCTCGCCCGTGGTTGCGAAGAAATCCCGCACGGCGCCTGCCGGGTCATCCCGGCGGAGCGATCCTGGATCTCCTCCGGTCCACGCTCCGGGAAGCAGCGAGCGGTACGGTTCCGAGAGGAACCGCCTGCAGACGAGGACGATGACTCCTCTGTCGCTGGCGGAGCGGACTAGGCGCCCGGCGGCCTGGACGACACGGGTCATGCCGGGGACCAGGTACGCGTATTCGAAACCGCGCTCGTAGCGGTCGTCGAAGTACTCCTTCAACAGCTCCCGTTCCGGCCCGACCTGCGGCAGGGCGGGCGAGACCACCACTACCTCGGAGAGCATCTCGCCGGGGTAGTCCACCCCTTCGGCGAAGGCCCCGCCCAGGACGGCGAGAAGAAGGACCGGTTCATTGTTGGCGCGCAGTCTGGCAAGGATGTCCCTCCGAGCTCGATCCGAGTCTGTGCCGCGTTGGATCTCGACCGCGTGACCCGGGACGACGAGCCGGCTCGCGATCTCTTGGAGGAAGGCGTAGGAGGGAAAGAGAACGAGCGCGTTGCGGTCTGCGGGCGCCAGTTCGGCGACCAGTTCGGCGATGCGCCCGTACCAGCGGGTTCGCGCGCGATAGGTCGTGTCCACCTCGTCAACCGCGATGATCAGACGATTTTCCGGGGGGAACGGCGACGGGAGGGCAACCAGGTCGGTGCGGTCAGGGTCGAACCCCAGGACGTCGCGGTAGAAGTCGAATGGCTCCAAGGTCGCGGACATCGCTACGCATCCGGCCGAACGCTGGAGGAGCGCCCCGGTAAATCGGGACGCGTCCAGGCAGAAGACTCGCAAGGACTCGTCCGCCTCCTTGGCGCCCTGCCTCTCGGCGAGCGGGACCAACTCGCGGCCTCCGTCCTCCAGGAGATCGGTCACCTGTGCGAGGGAGAGCAGCACGTCCACGACAGGGTCCTTCGCGAGCCACAGCTCGGCGTTGCGCTTGAAGGTGAAGTAAGGGGCCACGAGCGCGTCGAGAGCGAGCCGGAACTCCACGAGCGGCTTGGGATCGAGGGTGATGCTCTTGCACCCGGCCCCCGAACCCAGCGTGGCCGAAACCTCTCCCCCGATCAGCTCGTCGAGGTCGCCGAGGAGGTCGTCGAGGTCGCGGCAGACCTTATGCCGGTGCCCCTCGACGAGTCTTCGCGCCTCCCGAACGACACCGCGGGGGAGGCGCGGCGAGTAGTACTCGCGAGCCCGGTCCACGAGGTTGTGCGCCTCGTCGACGATCAGGATGGTGTCCTCGATCGAGCCCTCCGAAGCGAGGCCGAAAAGGGCGATCGACGGGTCGAAGATGTAGTTGTAGTCGCAGACCACAGCGCTGGCTTCGCGCAAGAGTTCGAGAGAAACCTCGAAGGGGCACACCTCGGCGGCGTGGGCCACCTCGAAGACCCGGTCGGGGTCGAGGTGGGGCGGACCGGCGAGAAGCGCGGGCAGCACTCCGCGGTCCGCGAGCTTGCTGCCGTAGTCGCGCGCGTGGAGGCAGAACTCCTCGTGGCAAACCACCTCGCGGTTGGCACACATCTTTGCCTTCGCTCGGAGCTGGATCGAGCGCCACCCGCCGCGCTGCATCGCTTGAAGCGTCTCGACCGCTAGCTGTTGCTGCGGCGTCTTGGCGGTGAGGAAGGCGACGCGCCGCCCGGTCGCAAGGGCGAACTTCACCGTCGGGAACAGCGCGGCGGCGGTCTTCCCGACCCCCGTCGGCGCCGCCAGGAGCAGGTGACGTCCGTTTTCGATGGCGGCGGCGACGGCCTCCATCGCTTCCTTTTGAACGGGCCGCGGTGCATCGAATGGAAAGGGCAGGGTGACAGCCGCTTCGCGCCAGGCGGCCCTCGTGCGCTCGCGCGCCCGCTCGGCTGCGGCGATCGCGTGGACGCGCGCCCGCAGGTACGCCTCGACCTGGCGGGGGGACCACGGTACGTCCTCGACGCGGTGGTCGTCGCCTCCCAGATCGATGAGCAAGAGGCGAGCGGTCGCGTTGCCGGCAGGGAAGAGGCACCACGCGTAGAGGCGGGCTTGCCAGCGGAACCTCTCGAGCCTCTCCTGGGCGAGGGGGTGATTCAGCTCGGTTTTGAAGTGGAGCGTCTTGATCTCTTCGACGACGTGGCGCTCGTCGTCAGAGCGTGTCAGACCGTCGGCTCTCCCGATGACTCGAAGCTCCCAGCCATCGACGGTGAAGGTCGCGTCGACGGAAACCTCGCTGGTGTACCGGGGGTCGTCGGCCTGGCGCTGGTTCTGAACGGTCCTGTGGAGTTCGGCTCCCACGGAAAGGCGGGCAAGCCCCTCTCCGGGCACTCCGAGGCCCAACCGGACGCTCTCCGGCAAGAGGTCGTGAACGGAGCAGGTAATCTGCCGCTTGTCGAGGTCGAAACGCACCGCCACCCGGCTTATTCTACCCGGTCGACACCGTTGGGCGTCCGGACCCTCGAGCGCGAGGCGCACGCGGTCGGGTTAGAATCCCATCGCAGGGTGGCGGACTCCCATCATCCCGGCGGGGAGGCTGGCGGTATTAGGCGGCGGGGTGGACGAGTCCGTACAGCGAGGGAGCGGGCAAAACTCGCTTCGCTTAGCGTTCGCCTCGGCGGGGGGGTGAGGTGGCGGAACTTCAGAGCATACTGCGGTCGCTGGAGCAGTTCGAGGTCCTGATGCACGACATCTACAACGAGCTTTGCGAGGTGTTCTCCGAGGACTCCGAGGCCTCTGCGCTGTTCTCGAAGCTTGCTTTCGATGAGCGCTCTCATCTCGGCGAGATCCACTTCCTTCGCCGGCTTGCGAGGCAGAACACGGCTCACTTTGCCGACGTGGAGTTGGATCTCGACGCCCTTCAGCGGGAGGTTACCCAGCTCGAGAACGTGCGTCGGGCGGCTCCAGGGCTCTCGCTGCACGAGGCGGTGGTCATCGCCATCGAGTTCGAGAGCGGGGTGGCGGAGGTACACTCCCGAGAGGCCATCGCCAAGGCGAACCCCGATGTCTCGCGCCTGCTGGGCAGCCTTCGGGCTGCTGACTGGGGGCACCGCGACGCGTTGGTCGATTTCGCGCGGAAGCGTGGGATGAAATCGACATGAGCACGCGGACTTGCGCGAGTTGCTTGAATTCATGTTCCGGGTTGCGCCTGGCGGCTGGAGGATCACGATGGTGACTAGGGGTGTAGGGCCGAGCGACACCGATCATCTGTTCGGTCGTCCATTTGGCCGGCGGGAGACAGGTATCGCGGTCCCTGCGCGATCGTCGGGCGCCATGAATCCGAGCCTGCGGGATCTCCTCAGCCAGTTCCAAGAAATCGGCCGGGAGGCGCAGCAACTCGCCCAAGGGATATCCGACCGGCAATTCAATTGGCGGCCCAGGTCGGGGTGCTGGTCGATCGCGGAGTGTCTCGGGCACCTCAACATCGTGGGTTCGGAGACGCTGGAGGTGGTCGATGCCGCAATCGCCGAGGCCCGGGGACGTGGCTGGTACACCAATGAAGTCCTCCGGGTGCGATTGGTCGGGAGGGGGTTGCTCAGGGCCACGGAGCCTCCCGTCCGCCGCAGGAGGCGCGCTCGTGATCGGCACGTGCCGCCGGCGGATCAAGCCGTGAACGTTGCCCTTCCGGCACTCGTCGATCTGATCGACCAGCTGACGACGCGCGTCCAGGCCGCGAACGGCCTGGACCTCTCGAAGCCCAGGGTGTCTGCGCCCGTGGCGTCGCTCTTCCGAATCAGTCCTTTCGAGCTTCTGCTCCTGTTTGCCGCTCACGGGCGGCGACACCTCGAACAGGCGCGGAAGGTGAAGAGCGAGGCTGGTCTTCCCAAGAGTGCTGCAGCACCCGAGCCGGGCCGGCCCGCCTCTTCCGCGCGCCCGCCCCGATGAGCGCGGGATAGGCGTGGCGAAAGACCCGCAGACGGAACGACCCACGGGGGCGGCTCCTTGAGCGCAGCGTCGCGTCGAGGCGGGAGTCGCCCCCAGAGGACTCGCGTCCACGGGGAAGTCGCGGGCAATCAGCGCGGAGGCGCCTGGGACGCCGTGTATGCGATTGTCCGCTCCATTCCGCCCGGGCGCGTCATGACGTACGGGCAGATCGCCTCCGAGCTCGGATACGCTCTGTCTCCCAAGGCGGTGGGATGGGCGATGCACACATGCCCCGACGACGTGCCCTGGCAGAGGGTGGTGAACGCGGTCGGAGGCTGCTCGACGGACCGAAGGGGCGATCTTCCGCCCGGACTGCAGCAGAAACTGCTCGTAGGGGAGGGCGTCGAGTTCCGGCTCGATGGCAGCCTCGACCTCGCACGATACCGCTTCGATCCGGGCCCTTCGAAGGCCCACATCCTGCGCTGAGGGCGGAGCGGTCGGGGGCTAGAATCAGAGGATGTCGCGGACACTCCCGGACACCGACTTCTTCCGACTTCTGCTGCCGGACTACCTCGCCGTGCTGCTCGTGGAGCGCGGACTGGCCGCAAACTCGGTGGTGGCGTACCGCCGGGACCTGGAAGCCTTCGGCCGTTGGCTCGCGACGCGCGGTCTCGACGCCGCTGCGTGCGAGCGAGCCCACCTTCGGCGCTACCTCACGGATTTGCGGGGCCGGGGCCTGGCGGCGCGTTCAGCGGCGCGCGCACTGGCAGCGCTCCGGGGCCTGTACCGATACATGGTCGAGCGGGGCGTCGCAAGGCAGGATCCCACGCTCGACCTCGAGTCGCCGAAGCTGATGCGCTCCCTGCCATACTTCCTCTCGGCTCAGGAGATTGAGGTGCTGCTCGCCGCGCCGGATCTGTCCCGCCCGCTGGGCTTGAGGGATCGTGCCATGTTGGAGACCCTGTACGCCACCGGCGTTCGTGTCTCGGAGCTCGTCGGCCTCACCGTCAACCAGCTCCGCCTCGACCCGGGGTACGTTCGTGTCTGGGGCAAGGGGAGCAAGGAGCGCATCGTGCCGGTCGGGTCCCAGGCCCGGAAGTGGTTGGCACTCTACTTGGAGGAAGCTCGGCCGGGGTTGGACAGGAAGCGGCAGGAAGCGCTCTTCCTCACCGTTCGCGGTCAGGGGATGAGCAGGCAGTGCTTTTGGCAGCTCCTCAAGCGGTACGGGCGCGCCGCGGGGATCACGACCCACCTCTCGCCGCACGTGCTTCGACACTCCTTTGCAACGCATCTACTGGAGCACGGCGCGGATCTGCGCGCCGTGCAGGCGATGCTCGGGCACGCCGACATCTCGACCACCGAGATCTACACCCACGTCACCCGCGAACGACTCCGGACCCTCTACGACAGCAAGCACCCACGCGCATGAGGTACAGTCAACAGTCAACAGTTGACAGTTCACAGTCAAAGGCCGGCTGCGGAGGAGGTGCATGGCACGCTTCTGACTGTCAACTGTCAACTGTCAACCGGGTAGGGGTGCGAGGTTGTAGCAACCGTCGGATCGTACGGACTCTGGCGCCGATGCTCATCGCGGCGTTGCTCTGCGTTCTAGAGGGTCGGGGGGTGGCCGAGGGCCAGTACCTGGCGGTTTTCGTGGACGGCCGGATCCTGGCAGTGACGGGGGCAAGGGTCACCACGAGTTCCAGGTTCCACCTCGATCTTCCGGGAGGAGGTTCGCTGGAAGTGCCTCTTTCACGAATCGACAGGGTGATCGGAGATGACGTTGAGCGGAAACCGGAGCTGATACCGCCGGCCGTCTGCCGCACCGACTACGTAGAACAGGCCCTGGGTCCGGGTGTCCCGTTCGCGCGAGAGATAGGCGAGGCCGCCAAGGCGGCAAAGCTCCACCCCTTGCTCGTTCTCGCGGTCGTGAGGGCGGAGTCGGACTTCAGGCCGTGGGCGGTGTCGAGGGTGGGGGCCTGCGGGTTGATGCAGCTCATGCCCTCGGTCTGGATGGAACAGGGCCTCACGGACCCGTACCAGCCTGGGGCCAATCTGCGAGCGGGTTGCCGTCATCTGCGGGCGCTGCTCGATCGATTCAAGGATGTGCCTATGGCGCTGGCAGCCTACAACGCCGGAATCGCGACGGTCGAGAAGAGCGGCGGCATTCCCCCGTACCGCGAGACGCGTGAGTTCGTTCGCCGGGTGCTCGGGGACTTCTGCCCGATGTTGGGCTCAAAGTCCAAGGGGGGCGCAGACTAGAGTGGAAAGTCAATATAATGCGGGTACCTCAACCGGCTGGAAGAGTCGGTCGGCGTCCGGAGTTGGTGAGAGTGGGAGGGTGGGATGGGCAACCCTGATGTGAAGGCTACCCTGCCGAGCTTCGGCGAGACCGGGCGGAGCGCTTCTGCCTCGCGGCAACTCGATGGGAGCCCCGCGATGCTCACGACGAGGCTCGAGGCGATGATCGACGCGGCGCGCAAGAACAGCCTCTGGCCGTTCCCGTTCGGTACCGCTTGCTGCGCGATCGAGTTCATGTCCTTCATGATGGCGCACTACGACGTCTCACGTTTCGGGGCGGAGGTGGTGAGGTTCTCGCCGCGGCAGTCGGACCTGCTGATCGTGGCTGGGACCGTTACCGACAAGATGGCCCCCGTGATGGTGCGAATCTACGAGCAGATGGCCGAGCCGAAGTACGTCATATCGATGGGCGTGTGCGCCTGCACCGGCGGCTTTTACCGCGCCTACCACGTGGTTCAGGGGATCGACGAGTTCATCCCGGTGGACGTCTACGTGCCCGGCTGCCCGCCCACGCCGGAGGCGCTGCTGCAGGGCGTCATGAAGCTACAGGAGATGATCGCAAACGGCGAAACCAAGTACCAGCGCACGGTTGCGGCCAAGAAGGCTTCGGGCGCGTGAACGGGGAGAGCATGGAAAACCGCAAGGAGACGCTGGCCGCGATCCGCACCGCTTTCCCCGAGGGCGGGGAAGTCATCGAGTTGCCCGGCGGCGACATCCAGAGCTTCCGTGTAGATCGGGCTCTCCTGCCGGAGCTCGCGCGTCATCTGAAGTCCGACCCGAAATTGGGCTTCAACCTTCTGGCCGACGTTTGTGGCGTTGATTACCCCGGCCGGGAGGAGCGCTTCGAGGTCGTCTACCACCTCGCGTCCCTCGAGAACGGACATCGCCTCCGCCTCAGGGTGCCGGTGCGAGAGGACGACGCGGTGGTGCCGTCCGTCTACGGCGTCTGGAAGGCGGCCGACTGGTTCGAGCGGGAGGCGTTCGACCTGTTCGGTATCCGCTTCGAGGGCCATCCGAACCTCAAGCGGATCCTGTGCCATCCGGCGTTCCGGGGCCATGCGCTGCGGAAGGACTACGACGCGGGCCAGCGCTGGCTCCTGCGCGAGGGCGAGCAGGATGAGCCGGCGTGGGCGCACGAGAACCCGGAGGACGAGGACCACTTCGAGACGCAGGTGCTGAACTTCGGCCCCTCGCACCCCGCGACTCACGGGACGCTCCGGATCGTGGTTCGGCTCGACGGTGAGGTCATCACCAGGGCGGAGGTGGAGATCGGCTATCTCCACCGGTGCTTCGAGAAGATGGCCGAGAGCCATACCTGGAACCAGGTGATTCCGTATACCGATCGCTTGAACTACTGCTCGGCGATGATGAACGGCGTAGGTTACGCGCTGGCCGTGGAGAAGATGGTCGGGATCGAGGCGCCGCCCCGCGCGCAGATGATCCGCTTGATCCTCTCCGAACTGTCCCGGATCATGGACCACATCATCGACGTCGGCGCGAACCTCAATGACCTCGGCGCGATGACCCCGTTCCTCTACATGTACCAGGCGCGCGAGGAGATGTACTCGGTGCTCGAGGCGTGCTGCGGCAGCCGTCTCACGATGTCCTATGTCCGCATCGGCGGGCTGTCGCATGACGTACCGGACGATTTCGTCGAATCGGTGCGCTACCTGCTCAAGCGCATCCCGAAGCTCGTCGGCGAGATGGAGACGCTGATCACGCAGAACCGCATTTTCCGCGACCGGACCGAGGGGATCGGCACGATATCCGCGGAGGACGCCGTCGACTGGGGGTGGACCGGGCCTTGCCTGCGCGCGGCGGGTGTGGCCTACGACGTCCGCAAGGCGTATCCATACCTCGGCTACGAGACGTTCGACTTCCAGGTGCCGATCGCACATGCGGGCGATACGTACGCGCGGTACCTCGTGAGGGTCGAAGAGATGAAGCAGTCGCTCTCCATCGTGGAGCAGGCGCTGGCGCGTCTGGAGCCCGGCCCCGTCATCATCGACGACCACCGCGTGGCGCTGCCGCCGAAGGAAATGGTCTACACCGAGATGGAGTCCCTCATCTGGCACTTCAAACTGGTCATGGAGGGGATGAAGGTGCCGGCGGGGGAGGCGTACGGCTTCACCGAGGCCGCGAACGGCGAGCTCGGGTACTACATCGTCTCCGATGGAGGCGGGAAGCCGTATCGGATCAAGGTCCGGCCGCCGTGCTTCGCGATCTTCCAGGCATTCCCTCACATCCTGAAGGGCCACATGGTCTCGGACACCGTGGCGATCATGAGCAGCCTCAACGTCATCGCCGGGGAGCTGGACCGATGAACGCCCGCGACGTGATCGTCTGCGATCCCAAGCCGATGCGTTTCTGGCAGCGCTTCTACCTGATCGAGGTCGGTAAGGGACTGGCGGTGACACTGCGCCACTTCCTTGGCAACCTCTTCGCGCGCAAGTACACCGTCACGGTCGAGTGGCCCGAGGTCAAGCGCGAGTACTCCGAACGGTTGCGTGGGCGCCACATCCTCCTCGCGAGACCCGACGGGTCGCCGCGCTGCGTAGCCTGCTACATGTGCGAGGAGGCGTGTCCGGCCGAGTGCATCCACATCGAGGCGGAAGACGTCGCCGAAAGCCCCACCGTCGAGTACGAGAAGCGCCCGAAGGTCTTCACGATCGACCTGCTCCGGTGCGTCTACTGCGGGTTCTGCGTGGACGCCTGCCCCAAGGAGGCGATCGTGATGTCCCGCACCCACGAGATGGCGTTCGCGAGTCGCGGCGAGGCGATCGTCGGCCTCGAGGAGCTCATGCAGAAGGGACCCTACGAGAAGCTCGACCTCGGCTACCGCCCGTACTACGGCGCCCCTCGAACCCGCATCGAGCTTCCCATCCCCGTCAAGGCGCCGGAACCGACCGCAGTGGGCTGATCGAGAGAACGGGAGACGGAAGAGGGAAGAAGGAAGACGAAAAGCGGTAGTTCCCCGGGGGCTTCGGGTCTTTCGTCTTCCCTCTTCCCTGGGCTCAAGACCTTCGAACCTCAGAACTTGCGAACCTTCGAACTCTCTCCCCAAAGAGGAGGGCGGCGCTTTCGCGCCGCCCCTCGTTCCGTTGCGAGTTTTGAGATTTTCAGATCGCGCGAACGTTGGCCGCCTGCAGGCCCTTGGGGCCACGCACGACGTCAAACTCGACGCGGGCACCTTCCTTGAGGGTACGGAAACCCTCACCGGCAATGGCGGTGTAGTGGACGAAAACGTCCTCTCCGCCCTCCTGTGTAATGAAGCCGAAACCCTTGGTGTCGTTGAACCACTTTACAGTTCCCTGCGCCATGCTGCTTTCTCCTTGTTGCCGACGGTCTATTCTGTCCGCCGCATTCTGTGCCGGGTGCGTCCCGGCTTACGCCAAAAAGCCGCAAGGTCGCTGCTCCTTGCGGCGGGTTGACCTCAGATCCTCATTAATCCGCAACTGCAAAAACAGCTCACCTGTGTAAAGTGCCACAGATTCTGTAGCTTGTCAACCCCCACCCAGCCGACCACCCCTCCGGGCTCGCGCAAGCGACTCCGTCGCCCCAAACTGCGCCGCCCGGCCGGGGCTACTCTTCCTCCTCCTCGGCCTCGGCGCCGGCGTACGCCTGAATGATCTTCTCCTGGATGTGGTGTGGCACTTCGTCGTAGTGCGAGTACTCCATGTGGAAGTCGCCACGGCCCCCGGTGATGGAGCGAAGGGTCTGCGAGTACGTCAGCATCTCCGCGAGCGGGACCTGGGCTTTGACTACGGTCTGGCCGTCGCCGGGCTCCATGCCCTGGACGCGTCCGCGGCGCGAGTTGAGGTCGCCCATGATGTCTCCGAGGAATTCGTCGGGAGCGGCGATCTCAACGTGCATCACCGGTTCGAGGATGGTCGGTCCGGCGAGCTTCACGCCCTCGCGGAACGCCTTGCGGCCGCACGTGCGGAACGCCATGTCCGACGAATCGACCGCGTGGAACTTGCCGTCGAGGAGCGTGACGGAGAAGTCGACGACGGGGTTGCCCGCGACAGCGCCGCGCTCGGCCGCGTCGACGATCCCCTTGTCGATCGAGGGCCGGTAGTTGTTCGGGATCGAGCCGCCGAAGATCTTGTCGATGAACTCGTAGCCGCCGCCGCGGGGTTTGGGCTCCAGCCGCACCTTGGCCTCGGCGAACTGGCCGTGCCCGCCGGTCTGCTTCTTGTGGCGAGCGGTGATCTCGACGGACTTGGTGATCGTCTCCCGGTACGGCACCTTCGGAGGCTGCAGCGTCACGTCCACCTTGTAGCGCTTGTGGAGGCGCGCGACCGCGATCTCGACGTGGAGCTGGCCGGCGCCGGCTACGAGCTGCTCCTTCGTCTGGGGGTCGCGGCCGATGTGCAGCGTCGGGTCCTCATCCTTGAGCTTCAGGAGTCCCTGGGCGATCTTGTCTTCGTCTCCCTTTGCCTTGGCCGCGATGGCGAAGGAAATGGCGGCTTCCGGGATCGCAACCGGCGGCACGATCACCGCGCCGTCCTTGCTCGTGAGGGTTTCGCCAGTGTGCGTTTCCTTCAGCTTCGCCACCGCGCCGATGTCGCCGGTGACGAGTCTCTCGACCGGCGTCAGGTCTTTGCCCTGCATCCAGTTGACGGGCCCGAACCGCTCCGCCACATCGCGTTGCCTGTTGTGGTAGGTCCCGTCGGACTGGAAGGTGCCGGAAAGAACCCGCATCAGGGTGATGCGACCGGCGTATGGATCGGCGATCGTCTTGAAGACGTAGGCAACCGGTGTGTCATCGGCCTTAGGCGTGATACTCACATCGTCGCCTGCCACGTTCTTGGCGGCGATCGGCGCGGCCATGGGGTTGGGCACCAGGTCGACGATCGCGTCCATGACCGGCTGCACGGCCTGGTTGCGGCCGGCGGAGGAATAGAGCACCGGGAAGATCTGGCGACGCGCCACCGCCTTGGCGAGCCCGGCGGCAAGCTCCTCGTCTGAGAGCATCCCGTCGGCGAAGAACTTCTCGAGCAGCGCTTCGTCCTGCTCGGCGACCATCTCGATCAAGGCGTTGCGGGCGGCGTCGGCCTCGTCCTTCAGGTCCGCCGGGACGCCCGTCTCGGTGACGGTGCCGCTCTCGTCCGCGGGGAAGGTGAACGCCTTGTTGCGGACGAGGTCCACGACTCCCGAGAACTTGCTCTCCTCGCCGATGGCCAGCTGGATCGGAAGCACCTCGCGCCCGAACTTCTTCTGCAGCTGCTGGAGCGTCCTGCTCGTCGACGCCCGCTCCCGGTCCATGCTGTTGACCAGGAACAGCACCGGCTTGCCCATGCCCGCGCAGATCTTCCAGAGCTTCTCGGTCTGCACCTCGGGACCGGCGACGGCCGAAACGAGCATCAGCGCCGCCTCGGCGACCTTGACGCCCTGCACGGCCTCGGTCGTGAAGATCGAGTACCCGGGCGTGTCGATCAGATTCAGCTTGCAGTCGCGATGCGAAGCGTGCGCCACGGCGGCGCCGATCGTGATCTTGCGTTCCACGGCCTCGTCGTCGAAATCCGTGACGGCGTTGCCCTTGTCCACCTTGCCGAGGCGCGTGACGTCCTTGGCGTTGAAGAGGATGGCAGAGATGAGCGTGGTCTTCCCTGTAGACGAGTGCCCGACCACCGCCACGTTTCGGATCTTGTCGCTGGGGACCGGCTTGGATGCCATGAGCAGGCGACCTCCCGTCGCTGAGAGTCCGGAGAGTATAGCGGGTGAGAGCCGGAAACGGAAGGCGGGAATGGCAGCTGACAGCCAACAGCCAACAGCACCGCTTCTCTGGCGTGGTTTCTTCTGGGTGGGAGGGGGAACTGTCAGCTGTCGGCTGGGAGGGTGGGCGGTGGGAAGCTGTCAGCTTAGTTCGATCTCGCGGCCCGTGAGCCGGCGGAATGCCTCGAGGTACAACGCCTGGGTTCTTGCGACGACGTCGGGCGGGAGGGTTGGGGCGGGAGGCTGCTTGTTCCACCCCGAGCTTTCGAGCCAGTCGCGCACGAACTGCTTGTCGAACGAGGGGGGGTTGCTCCCGGGTCTGTACACGTCGGCCGGCCAGAACCTCGACGAGTCGGGGGTCAGCGCCTCGTCGGCCCAGACGACTCCTCCGTCGACATCGAGGCCGAACTCGAACTTCGTGTCGGCGATGATGATGCCGCGCTTCTCGGCGAGGGAGGCTGCGAGTCTGTAGATCTCAAGCGACACGTCGCGGAGCCGCTCGGCGACGTTGCCTCCCGCCAAACGGACGACCTCGTCGAACGGGATGTTCTCGTCATGGCCGACCTCCTCCTTGGTGGAAGGAGTGAAGATCGGCTCAGGGAGGCGCTCGGCCTGCCGGAGGCCGGAAGGCAGACGCACGCCGCAGACGCTGCCCTTCGCCTGGTACTCCTTCCAGCCGGAGCCGACGATGAACCCGCGGACCACGCACTCCACCGGGATGATTCGGAGAGCCTTGACGACGCAGGCGCGGCCGGCAAGCGAAGCCTCTTTGGAGAACGGCTCCGGGAAATCAGAGAGGATAGTGGCGAGCAGATGGTTCGGCACGACTCCCCCCAGCGTCCCGAACCAGAAGTTCGACAGCTGCGTCAGGACGACTCCCTTGCCGGGAACGCCGGGATCCAGCACGACGTCGAACGCACTGATCCGATCGCTGGCGACGAACAACAGCCTGTCCGGTCCGACCTGGTAGACGTCACGGACCTTCCCCCGCTTGACCAGCCGCCCCGGAAACAGCGGGCCGGACGAGAAAGCGGCCGAAAGGGGCATGGCGCTAGCTCTGCTTGGTCTGCAACACCGAGTTGGCTTGAGTGGTGAGGCGAGACTTGTACCTCGAGGCGGAGTTGCGCTCGACGACTCCCTTGCGGACGCCGCTCTCGATCACGGAGACGGTGCGGGGAAGCAGCTCTTTGACCTGCGTGGGGTCGTTGTTGGCGATCGCGCCGCGCAAGGCCTTTATCGCGTTGCGTACCCGCGTCCGCACTGCCCGATTCCTGTTGCGGCGCACCTCGTTCTGACGACGGCGCTTCAACCCAGACTTGATCCTCTTTGCCATGAACTCTCCTTTGAGACCCGAAAGTTACTTCACCTTCACGCCAAGAGCAGCGAGGCGCGAGCGGGCGAGCTCCGCCTCCTTGCTGCCCGGGTGTTCATAGATCACGTACTGCAGGTTGATGACGGCCTGAGACCGGTCCCCGAGCTCGAGATAGGCGAGACCCTTCTTGAGCAGGGCGGCTCCCGCCTTATCCGAGGTCTTGTAGGTGTTGAGCAGATCGGTGAACGCGTCGATGGCTTCCTTGTACTGCTTCTTCGAGTAATAGCACTCCCCGATCCAGTAATGGGCGTTAGCCGCGAGGTCCGTCGTGGGGTACCGCTTCGCGTACTCGGAAAAGCCCTGGATGGCGAGGTCGAAGTTGCCGCGCAGGTAGTCCTCGTACGCGCCGTTGTAAAGCTGGGCCGGCTCCGTCGGTTGGCCCGACGGCCGGGGCCCGGCCGGGTTCGGGGCGGAGGGGAGAACGTCCGCGGCAGGGGGTGCCGGGATGGCAGAGAGCCGTTCGCGGGTCGCTGCGAGTTCGTTGGAGAGGGCGGCCAGGCGCTGGTTGGTGGCGTCGAGGTTCGACTGCAGAGCTTGAATCTGATCCCTTAGCTGTTGCAGTTCCACCCTGATGTCGGCGTTCGATTTCAGCACTTGGGCGTTCTGATCCGCCAGCTTGCGGGTCATCGCGTTGAGATCCTCTTTGCCGGTCGACTGGCGGCCGAGGTTCTCCACCTGCCTGGACACGTCGGTGATCTCACGATGAAGGAGTGTGATGTCGCCGCTCGAGACGCAGCCGGCGACGCCAACAGCCAGCACTGGGACGACCAGCCACCGCATAGAAGACCTCCCTAGCGCGCCGTGACCACGAAGTGTGCGCGTCGGTTCTGCGACCAGCAGCTCTCGTTGTGACACGTTGCGAACGGTTTCTCCTCTCCGTACGAGATCGTGGAGATGCTGTCGGCTCCGACGCCGAGCGAGGCCAGGTACGACTTGACCGCATTGGCCCGACGCCAACCGAGCGCAAGATTGTACTCCTCGGTGTTCCGCTCGTCACAGTGCCCTTCGAGGAGGAACTTCACCGAGGAGTGGTTCTTGAGCCAAATCGCATCGGCGGCGAGCAGGTCCCGGGCGTCGGGACGAAGGTCGGCTTTGTCCGTGTCGAAGAACACGTCCTTGAGGTAGCCGGCCTTGTTGATCTCCTCGAGGTTCGCCGGCAGCTCTCCGGCCCGGATGGCGCTCTCGGGGTTTTCCGCGGCGCTGATGCTGGGCTCGGGACTGACGGTGGTCGTCCCGCCTTCGGCAGGCTGCGGAGCAGGTTTCTCGGTCTCTGCTCCGGCCTGCGGCTCAGGGGCAACCACGGCCTTGCGGTGTGCGCACGCCGGGCCGAATGCGACCGCGACAAACAGCGCGAAGACTAGAAGCTTGTTGTTCCAGAGTCCAGACACAAGGCCTCCTCTCGCCCGCGAAACTCTACACCATGAAGTGCTTCCTTCACAAGCCGCCTCACTGGACCAGTGCAACCCAGGCGGGTTGGATGTTGTTCCCCTCGGTTGTGATCTGTCGTGGTCGGCCGATCTGGTCCGTGATGAAGATCTGTTTCGCGCCGGTTCGGTTCGACACGAAAGCCAGGACGGTGCCGTCCGGAGACCAGCACGGCGATTCGTTGTTCCCGGGGCCGGGAATGAGGGTTCGGGTGTTATTGCGGAGGTCCAGGGTCGCGATCTGGAAGCGGTCGTCCACGAGCGTGGTGTAGGCGATCTTGACCCCGTCCGGCGCCCACGACGCCTCGTCGGCGTATTTGTCTTCGAACGTCAACCGCCGCACATTGGTCCCCTCGGCATCCATCACATACAGCTGCGGCGACCCGCCAACCGATGAGGTGAAGACGATCTGGCGCCCGCTCGGGGACCACGCGGGCTGTGTGCTGATGCCCCTCGTGTGGGTCACCCGTACCGGCGAGCCACCCTCGGCCGGAACGACGAAAATGTCCGTTTCACCGCCTTCGCCCGCCGCGAAGGCCACGAGCTTGCCGTCGGGGGAGAAGTTCGGAGACGAGTTGACTCCCGGCAGCGACGAGAGCGCCTTCAGGTAGCCCTCCTTCGGCCGGAAGATGAAGAGCTGCGGAGAGCCCCTGAGAAAGCTGGTGAAGGCGAGCAACTGGCCGTCCGGCGACCAGGCCGGGGAGAGGGCGATGGAGCGATGGCTGGTGAGCTGCTGCGGCTCGCTGCCGTCCCACCGCATGACCCACAGCTCCTTGTTGCCGCTGCGATCGGACACGAACGCTATGCGCGATAGAAAAGGGCCAGGCTTGCCGGTGAAGAGGTGGACGAGCTCGTTGGCCAGCGAGTGCGCCATCGTCGTAGCCAGATTGACCGTCCCCTGGAAGCGGCGCGAGTATGCCACCTCGCCGGAGGTGAGGTCCCAGAGTCGGACTTCCAGAACCAGCTGGTTCCCAGCACCTGCGATGCTTCCGTCGAGGAGGAACTGGGCCCCGACCGAACGCCACCGCTGGCGCATGAGATTCGGGTTGTTGGGGTCGACAACAACGAGGCGCGCGTTCTCCGGGGAGATCAGGCCGACGACCGCGGTGTCGTCGAGGTCCTTGCGGAGCGTGGCGAGGAGCGTGGAAGCTGCCCCCGGGTCCGCCCCCTGCCGCGACGGGAACTCTGCCATCGCGATCATGACCCGGGACAGACCCGGGCTGGTGACCTTGAGGTAGACCTCTTCCTGGGCGGGGGTCGAGTCCGCCGCAGCGAACGCGATGGCACATGCACCGATGACGAAAAGTCCTCTTCTCACTGGCCGAACTCCAAATGAAGCGTAAGCGTGCTTCCGCCAAAGCCCTCAGGCAGCGGCGGAAACGGGGCAGAAGCATACACCGCGCGGAGCGCGGCCCGGTCGAACGCCGGCGTTTGACTCTCGGCCTCGAGGCCAGCATCGAGGAGCCTGCCGGTCCGGTCGAGGACGCACCGTAGGCGGCACACCGTCCCGACCGGCGCCGGCGGCCGGAACCAGTTGCCCTCGATCAGGGCGAGAGCCCGGTTCAGGTAGTAGGTGAAAGGGAACGCCTCATCGCCGCCGCCGGTGGCGCCGAGTGCGATCCCGCCCGAAGCCACGGCAACGGAGCCGCTGCCTGGGGCTCCAGTGGGCCCGCCGCTTTCTCCTCGCGCCGGTTCGCGAACCGGCGGGGGAGCCGATCGGGAGGCTGCCTCGCTGCGCTGGGGTGCGCGCTTGTCGGGGATGGGGTGTTTGGGAGGGGGCTCCTCGGCCTTGCGACCTTTTGGCCTCACGGGCATGGGCGCGGGCGCCGGTCTCGCGGGCGCTGGGGCCGTTGTCGTTTTCGGGCCGAGCGCGGCGCCGGAGACCGGAGCGGACGCGATCCTGACCTGGACCCGCGGGAACGTGAGCGCGTGGCGGCTGCCGGCCGGCGCGAGGAAGACTACCGCTGCGGCCGCGAGGTGGATGGCGGCTGCACCGGTTGCCGCCCACCCCCAACCGAGGTCGAGATGGGCGCGCCGCTCCAGCTCTTCGGAGACCGGATCGTTCATTGCTCTCCCGGTGGAGCCGTCACCATCCCGATCTCCTCGACGCCCATACGGCTCAAGGTGGCCAACACATCCATCACGAAGCCGTAGGGGAGCTGTTGGTCACCTTTGAGGTAGACGGGCCGCGGGCCGCCGGCGAGCAGGGGGCCGAGTCTCTGGGCTAGGAGCTTGATGTGAACGGGCTGGTCGCCAAGCAGGAGGAGGCGGTCGCGTGTGAGGGTCAGGATGATCGGCTCTGCGCTCTTCTGGACCAGCGGTGGGGCTGCCTGGCGCGGGAGGTCGACCTGGAGGCCCTGCACGAGCATCGGAGAGGTGACGATGAAGATGATGAGCAGGACGAGCATCACGTCCACCAACGGCGTGATGTTGATCTCCGCCAGACTCTCGAAGTCCTCACTGGAGGTCCGGAATGCCATCGCCTCATCCCCCTACGTAAACGTGCGTTCGGTCAGGTTGAGGAACTCGAGGAGAAAGTCCTCCATGAGCCCGCGCTGGCGGCGCAAGGCTCCCAGGAACCCGTTGTAGGCGACCACGGCGGGAATGGCCGCGGCGAGACCGGCGGCGGTGTTGATCAGCGACTCGGCGATGCCTGGCGCGACAGTAGCGATGGACGTAGATCCGGATGCGGCAATGGCGCGGAACGTCGTCATGATGCCCCAGACCGTTCCGAACAGCCCAATGAACGGGGTGGCCGATGCCGTTGTCGCGAGGAAGGGCAGGTAGCGCTGCAACCTCGCCCCTTCGATTCCTATCGCACGCTGCAGCGCGCGCTCGACCGCGGCCAGACTCTTGATCTGACCCGCGGCCTGGCCGGTCCGCTGCAGCACACGAACCTGGGCTTCGAGCTCGAGGTAGCCGGCTCGGAACATCCCGGCCAGGGGAGCCCGTGGACTCTTGGTCGCCGCCGCCTGCACGTCGGCGAGGCGGGTCGCGCGCCGGAACTCGGCCATAAACGAACGGTTCTCGACGTCGGCTTGGCGGAGCTGCCGGAGCTTCAGGAGCATGAGTGTCCAGGAAGCCAGGGAAAACACGCCGAGGACGGCCAGCACAAACTTCGCCACGGGACCGGTGGCACCAAAGGCCTGCAATAACTCGCTCACGGGGGAGATTCTACGCGGACGAGGGCGGCTGACCAAGCGAAGTGGCACGATGCGCCACGATCGTGCCGGCCAGGAGGTCGTGCAGTGCCTTCCGATCGCGCCGGAAAGGCACGACGAAGAAGCCAAGACCGAGTGTCAGGATGGTCACCATGCCGGCCGCCAGGCGGAGCAGCGCACGGCTGTAGCCGATCGGGGCACGGTGTCGCCAGTCGAGGAGGCGCAGGCGAAACAGCTTCATCCCCGGCGACCCGCCGCGGCGTGCCCAGCCGTGGACGAAGTAGAGAAAGCCGTAGACCAACCAGAGGACCCCGCAACCGCCGGTGAGCATCGACTTCATCTGCAGGCTCGGAGGGAGCGTGTCGGGAGCGAGGAAGTACCGTTCGACGAGGACGGTCAGCAGCAGCGGAGCCAACGGGACAGCAGAACCGGCTGCGAAGAGAACAGCGTCCGCTACGGCCGTTAGAAGGCGCCAGCCCAAACCGGCCGGGTCACCCGGAACCAACCTCACGGCGCCCCCGTCATGGGTGTCGCTTCCTGGGCCGGACGAGCGCTCGGCGGTCGGCAGGTCCCCGCGCTCGACGGTGCCGCGAAGCTCGCCGAAACGGACGACATCTCCGGTCACGACCTTTTGCGGTTCCAGAACTCTTGAACCGTTCAGGTAGGTCCCGTTCGAAGACCCTAGGTCCTCGATCACGAGGTTGCCCTCCTGCCAGACGAACGCCGCATGAAGGCGGGAGACGGTGTCCTCGCGCAATCGGATGTCGCACGAGCGGCTGCGCCCGATGACAACCTTGTCCGCGTCGAGCGCGTACGTCACCTCGCCCAGGCGCAGGCAGAGCATTCGGGGCTCAGAAAGGTGAGATGCCGCCACGATCGTTGTGGATCAGCCAGAGGCCGGAGTAGGCGCGCAAGAGACGAAAACGGCATCGGTACAAGGGCTCGAGGAACTCCGTATCGCCTCGGTAGAGCGCGTCATCGACGACCCAAGCAAAACGTCTTTCGATCTCCGAGGCCCTTTGCAGTGACTGTGAGGCGCGTTCGACGGTCTCGGCCAGGTGCTCTGACCCCCGCCTCTCCAACCGATCTATCTCCCGCGCCTCGTCGTCCATCCGGATGCGCAGTGCGGCCGCCTGAACCAGGAGACGGGCCCGCTCGTGGTCGAGGGAGCCGAGGGGCGCCCTGGTGTCGAGCAGTCGGCGGAAAGCATCCACCTCGCACGCCTCCAGCCGGAGGGTCGCAAGCTCCTTTGCCTTGACGGCTTCGGCGGCGGAACGGTCGTCGCCCACCAACTCCAACGCGAAGAGGATCTTGCTCACGTACTCCTGAAGCAGGCCGTCGGCCTGGAGTGCAGAGATCGCGGACCCTGCACCCGAACCAGGTGTCAGGAACTCGACCGCCGGAGCAACTCCGTCAAGGCCCGGATCTGAGGGCATCGGGGAAGGCGGCGGTGGGACGTTCCCCAGTTGCGCCACGTCGAATTGGTCGAGGATTCGATTAAGCGCAATCCTGAGTTTGAGCGCATCCTCGCGCCTCAGGTTCTCGGTCTGCCTCCCCTCGTCGAAGCGCTGGTGCGCCGAGGCGAAAACCTCCAGCATTTCCCGTAGGTCCGGAGTGGCCATCTCAGGATGACCGGAGAGCTGCTTCTCGAGATCGCGGACCTTGTTCGTGTCGGCGAGCAGTGCCGTTTCCTCGTCCTCCCACAGCATCCGAAAACGGTTCTTGATGTTCACCGTCGTCTCAAGCAAGACGGGGAGCAGACGGGGATGCAACAGGGTCTCGCCGAGGCGCCGCTTGAGCGACCTGAAACGGTCGAGCGCCCCGCCGCTGACGAGCTCGGTGAAGGTCCGGCAGGCAAGGACCTCTGCCTTCAGGTCGCCCAGGGCGTGCAGGAGCACATCGATCTCTTGCGCAGAGGTTTCAGCAGGAGGGTGCAGATGCAAAAGCGGGCCGACGAGTCGTTCGATCTCGTGGCGCTCGCGCACCAGGCTGCTGTGGTCCTCCCGTGGAATCTCCGCGAGGCGCGTGAAGAGGATGTCCAGCTTGTCGAGCGTGTCCTCCGACACCTTGCGGTCCTCGAGGTAGAACTTGATGATGGCGAGAAGCACCTTCTCGTCCTGGTTTCGGAGACGGTCGAAGAACCGGCGGAGGAGCGAGGGTGGGATCTGCCCGTCGACCTCGAGCAGCTTGCGGGCCTGGCCGTCGAGTCGAGTGTTGATCTGGCTGATGGTCTTCTCGGTGCGTGCCGTCTCTGGGTGACCGAGGCCGGCTCCAAGTTGGCGCAACTCGTTGAACAGAGTCGGGAAGTCGATCTCGATCGGGCAGGGAGAGTTGTAAAGGTGCTTGAACAATCCCTGCAGGTACTGGTAGAACGTCCACTGAGACCGGCAACGGTCAGTGAGCCGGACGTATCGCTGGTTCAGCTCATGGAGGCCGATGGCACTCATTTTGTGACTTCCGATGGGAGTTTACACCAGGAGAGCGGAACAGGAAAGGGGAGGTGGCCGGTGTTAAAGGAGAGGCTGATAGCAGAGGACAAAATCCAGCAGATCATCTCAACGCTGGCAGAGGAGATCGACGCCGATCTGGAGGGTCGCGACCCGGTCTTCATCTGCATTTTGAAGGGCGCGGTCTTTTTCTTCACGGCTCTGACTCAGAGGCTGCACCACGGTGTCGTCGTCGACTTCATCCAGGCCTCATCCTACGGCGCTACGACCGAGTCTTCGGGTACGGTTACGCTGGTTAAGGACGTCACGGTGGACATCGCCGGGAAGGACGTCTACATCGTCGAAGACATCGTCGACACGGGGTTGACACTCGCCGATGTGGTTGCGCTGCTGAGAGCGCGCCACCCGCGGACGGTTCAGGTCGTGGCGCTGCTCTCGAAACCCTCTCGGCGGAAAGTGGACGTAGCGCTCGACTTCGTCGGAATCGAGATCGAGGATCGCTTCGTCGTAGGGTTCGGCCTTGACTTTGCAGAGCGCTTCCGTAACCTTCCGGAGATTTGGGAGTACGTACCTGGGCCGGAGGACGCATGAGCAACAAGACGGTAACCGTGCATACCGATGCGGCGCCGCAGGCCATCGGTCCCTATAGCCAGGCCACCGTGAACGCGGGGTGGGTTTTCGTCTCAGGGCAGATCCCCCTGGATCCGACGACGGGCGATCTCGTCGCCGGCGACTTCGCACAACAGGCGAAGCGCGTGCTGGACAACATCGACGCCGTGCTGAAGGCGGCCGGGTGCGACCGCACCAGCGTCGTGAAGGCAACCGCCTATCTGACGGACCTGACCCGTTTCGCCGAGTTTAACGAGATCTACGCCGCCTTCTTCGGCGAACACCGACCGGCGCGGGCGGTTGTGGGCGTGGCGGCGCTCCCGCGCGGGGCGCAGGTGGAGGTGGAAGCGGTGGCGGTGCGTTGATGGAGTTCTTGAAGCAGGCGGGCGTGGTCATCCGCGGCGCCGGAGAACTCGGCAGCGCCGTGGCAGTCCACCTGGCGCGCCAAGGATTTGGCCGCATCCTTATGGTCGAGAGGGCGTTCCCAAAAGCCGTTCGCCGCAACGTCTGCTTCTCGGAGGCGGTGTTCAACCACGCGAAGACCGTCGACGGCGTCACCGCACGCTTCGTTATGCTCTTTTCCGAGGTCGACATGGTTCACGAGCTCGGCGACCTCGCGATCACGACGCAGCCCATGCCGGAGGTGCTGGCTGCGTGGCCGCCCGACATTCTCGTCGATGCGGCAATGCTCCGATCTAACCGGGGCCTGACGAAGGACCTCGCTCCTCTCGTCATCGCGCTTGGCCCGGGCTACCAGGCCGGGAGGGACTGCCACGCCCTCGTGGAGACGGTGCGCGGTCCTCAGCTCGGGCGCGTGCTCCTGGGCGGCCAGACGCTGCTGTCGGAGCCGCCAGCCGAGATCATGGGGTTTGCCCAGGAACGGGTGATCAAGGCCCAGCGTCCCGGCATCTTCCATACCAATCACGATATCGGCAACCGGCTCGAGCAGGGGGAGAAGGTCGGCGTGGTTGTCCTCCTGCTGACGCGGGAGGACCTCTACCGCGGCGTACCCGTGGACTCGGAGTATCCCGTCGTCGCGCGCATCAGCGGCGTGATTCGCGGGCTTCTGCGCGACGGCGTTCCGGTGGAAGCGGGTGACAAGATCGGCGACATCGACCCGCGTGGCATCACCGAGGATCTCTTGCACATCTCGGACAAGGCCCAGAGGGTGGCTGAGGGTGTGCTCGAGGCGATGGTCCTTGAGAAGGAGCGCCTCCACATGCGCGAGCCGGCCAGGACGGCCCAGTCCTAGCCCACCTGCTTCAAGGCTGGGAGCGGGGAGTCGTTCGAAGAGTTACCTTGGCGCCTCGTTCCCGGGAACGGAAAACGACGGCATCACCCCGCCGAGGACCCGCACCGTGTCTCGCGCGATGACGCGCTCTTCGTTGGTGGGGATCACGGCGACCGCCGTCCTGGATCTGGAACTGGAGATCAGGGCCTCCTTGCCGCGCGGGGCCGTCCGGTTGGCCCCCTCGTCCAGTTGGATGCCCAAGAACTCCATGTCGGAAAGGGCCGCGGCCCGGACGAGCGGCGAGTTCTCGCCGATGCCGCCGGTAAAGGTGACGGCATCGAGTCCCCCCATCGCGGCCGCGTAGGCGCCCGTGTACTTCCGGATGCGATAGCAGAAGATCTCGAACGCAAGGAGCGCTCGCCGGTTGCCGGCCGCGCACGCAGCCTCGATCTCACGCATGTCGGACGAAACTCCGGAGATCCCGTACAGGCCCGAGTGCTTGTTCAACATCGCGTTGAGCTGCGACAGTGTGAGTTCCTCCATCGCCATGACCCACGGCAGGATGGCAGCGTCCAGGTCTCCGCTGCGCGTGCCCATCAGGAGGCCTTCGAGCGGCGTGAACCCCATCGTAGTGTCCACCGACTGGCCGCGATCGACGGCGGCCATCGAGCAACCGTTCCCGAGATGGCAGGTGACGATTCGCAGATCTTCGAGCGGTTTTCCAAGGAGCTTGGCGGTGCGGATCGAGACGAACCTGTGCGAGGTGCCGTGGAAACCGTAGCGTCTGATCGCGTGGCGGGTATAAAGCTCGTATGGCAAGCCGTAAACGAAGGCCTTCGGCGGCATCGATTGGTGAAACGCCGTATCAAAGACCGCGACGTGAGGGACGTTGGGCAGCAGGCTCCGCGCGGCCGCAAGACCGCGGAGGTTGTGGGGGTTGTGAAGAGGGGCAAGGACGACGCACTCCTCGATCATTGCCTCCACTTCGGGCGTTACCAGAACGGATGAGGCGAATTTCTCCCCGCCGTGAACCATGCGGTGCCCAACGGCCTCGATCTCAGCGACGTTTGCCAGGACTCCATGATCGGGGTGGGAGAGGACCTTCAGAACTCTCTCCACCGCTGCCCGGTGCTCCAGGATCTCCGCGATCTCCTGGTAGGGCTTTCGGCCGGGGACGTCCATGGATAGCCGGGAGTCGGAAAGGCCGATCTTCTCGACGCCGCCCCGGGCGAGGGTGCGGTCGGTGTCCGCCTCGATCATCTCCAGCGAGGTCTCGATCACCTGGAACTTCACGGATGAAGAACCACAATTGAGGACCAGGACTTTCATTTTTCAGCTCCAGACTCGAGTGACGGCAGAGGACGAGTCCGACCGTCAGCTCAACTTCGGGGTGTCGTCCGGCAAACGGTCGAGCCGGCTTCGCTCGCTGTCGTACGAGAAGAAGCCCTTTCCGACCCTGGCGCCTGTCTGACCGGCACGCACCAGCTTCCGGATTAGTGGGCAGGGCCGGAACTTGGCCTCGCCGGTCTCGTGGAAGAGGTGCTCCAGCCAGTTGAGGACGCGATGCAGGCCTACCCGGTCCGCCCACTCGAGCGGCCCGTGGCGGAATTCGTAGCCCAGCTTGATCGCGAGGTCCACTTCGGCCGCGCTCGCCACACCCTCCATCACCACGTGCGCCGCCTCATTGATAAGCGGCATGACCACCCGCGTCGTGACGAAGCCGGGCGACTCAAATTCCTGGATGGGCACCTTGCCCAGGATGCGGACGAACCTGCGAGCGCTTTCAAACGCGTCGTCGTTTGTGACCTGGCCTTTGACCACCTCGACGACGCGGGTTGTCGTAACGGGGTAGAGAAAGTGCATTCCGAGAATGCGCTGGGGGTGCCGCAATCCCTGGGCGAGCTCGCTGATCGAAAGCGTCGAAGTATTGATGATGACCGGAATCTCGGGTTTCAGGACCTCGTCGAGCTCGGCGATGAGGGCCCGCTTTGCCGCGAAGTCCTCGTGGATCGTCTCGATCACGAGGTCGCAACTCCCGGTCTCCTTGAGGTCAACGGTGAACTCGATTCGCGCCAGGATGGCTTTCTTTTCGGCCTGCGTAAGACCCCATCGATCGATCTCGCGGTCCAGGTCTTTGGCGAGCAGATCCTTGACCTGGTCGGTGCGCTCCCGCGTGATGTCCCGCACGACGACCCCCAGGCCCGCCTGCGATACACGTGTGGCGATGGAACGTCCCATCATCCCGCCGCCGACAACTCCGATTCGGTGAAGCTCGCGTTCGCTCATGGTTGTGAAAGCTAGCGCAAGCAAAGGGAAGTGTCAACGAAGTGGTAACATACTTTGGATGAGACCTCTGCCGACCTATTTCGCCTGGATTCTTGTTTTGAACGCCGCCGTGATGACCGCTGAGCCCGCTCGCCAGCAGTTTCCTCCAATTCAGGTCACGGATCTCACCGGGCAGACGGTGGAGCTCAAGAACCTCCTCGGCACCGCCACAGTCCTGAACTTCTGGGCGACTTGGTGTGGACCTTGCCGACTCGAACTGCCGGAGCTCCAGAAGCTGTACAACGAACTGGGCGGTAAAGGCCTGGCGATGCTGGCGGTGGATGTCGACCTTCCTGCATTGCCTGACGAGGAGGGCGTGGCGCAGCAACTGGCCGTGGCGAAGCCGCGCCTGGACGGTTTCCTCAAGAAAACAGGGATAACGTTGCCCGTGTATCTCGTCGACGGCAGGACGCAGGCGGCTCTGGGCGTGGAACATATCCCGTTCTCGGTACTTCTCGATCGCAATGGGGGGGTGGTGCGTATCTACCCGGGCTACTCGGTGGAGTCCGTTGCGGACCTCCGCCAACAGGTGCTCGGGATCCTGGCCGAGCGCTCTGGACAGGGAGGGAAATGAAATGCGAAAACTGCTCTTGGTATTACTGGCTTCGGTTCTTTCGGTGGCATGGGCGAACGCGCAAGGCACGCCCGACACAATCGAGCTGACGCCGACCGTCGGCTACTGGTTCGGCGACACGATTTCGGGCGGAGTCATCAACAACATCAACTTCGACGTCACGGTAGATGACGCGCCGTCGTACGGGTTCCGCATCGCTTACAGGTTTGCGCCGAATTTCGCCCTGGAAGGTTTCTTCGCGCGCGAGCGGGCCGATCTGACCACCGGTCACGGGGAGCTCTTCGCGGGGGCCAACAAGGTCGGCCGGATGGACATGACCACTGCGGAGGCCAACTTCGAGTTCTCGTTCGGTCACCGGAGGCTCGTGCCCTTCATCGTCGGCGGCTTGGGGGCGATGCGGCTTGAGCCCACCCTTATCGCGGGGCAAGTCTCGGGCAACTCCCTGTCCTCCGACACCCGTTTCGTGGGCGATTTCGGGGGCGGCCTGAAACTGTTCTTCACTCCGCAGGTGGCGCTCCGATTCGACTGGCGGGGCCACAGCGTCAACATCGACAAAGGGCACGGGTGCGACTGGTGGGGCTCCTGCTCCTACGACCGCAACTGGCTGACCTTTACGGAGGTCGGGCTGGGACTGAGCTTCATACTCTGACGGCAGATGCCCGCGAGTCGGTTTGGGCCAACGCTGGCGGCGGCCGTAGCTCTTCTGCTCTCTGCCCCGACGAGTTCGGCCGGGGAACAGTCGCCGGAGAAGCAGACTTTTCGCGCCACTGCGGAGGTTTCGTCGATCTTGGTGCCCGTGACGGTAAAGGACGCGAAAGGGCGCCTGGTTCCGACGCTCGAGCAGCAACGTTTCCACCTATACGTTGACGACATCGAGTTCCCGATCAAGTCGTTCTGGCGCGAGGGAGGTCTCCCGATTTCGTACGCTTTCATCGTGGACGTGTCCGGATCCATGAACGGCCGGCGGCTCAGTAAGACCCGCGAAGCGATCTTGGAGTTCGCGAGGCAGCTCCGAGCGGATGACGAGGTGTGTCTGATCACGTTCGGAGCCGACGAGGTGAAGCGACGTCTGGCGTTCGGGACGGATCCAGCCTTGCTACCGAGGGTCCTCGAGACCCTCCGGGGCTACGGGACCACCGCCCTGTATGACATGCTCACGGCGGCTCCCCAGGCCATGGAAGGCGCGCACAACATGAGGCGCGTCCTGCTCTTCTTCACCGACGGCGTCGATACGGCGTCCAGTGTGACGCCCGCCGACGCGGTGAAGATCCTCGAGGGTCTGGCCGACCCCCTCTACGTCCTGGGGATCGAGCCGCCGCCTGCGGAGGAGGGCCCGCCCAACAGCTACGAGGATCTTCTCACGCGTTTTGCTGCTGCCTCGGGCGCCCGGTATCTGCGGGTTGACATGGCCGCCAAGCTCCCGCAGTTCGCTCGGGACCTGCGGCAGGAGCTCACAATGCGATACATCATCACGTTCGAGCCCTCCGGCCTGGGAAGCGTCAAGTGGAGAAAGCTCGACGTTCGCGTCGACGGTGGGTACGCAGTCTCTGCGCGCCAGGGGTACCGCGGGACACTCCCTTGAGAGGGACTCGGCAGGACTTGACAGGTCAAGGGAATGCTGTGCTATAACGCGGCTGTTGATGTGAGAGCGATTCAAAACAGGGCGAAAGTTGGAGCAAAGGGAGGAATCTCATGAGAAAGTCGTTGTGGGTTGTTCTTGCGGTGGGGTTGGTTGTCACTCTCGGCGTAACCGGTTGCGCCACCAAGACCTACGTTCAGGAGCAGGTAGCGGCCGCAACCAAGGGTTCGGACGCCAAGATCGGTGAGGTCCAGAAGCAGGTCGAAGCGACCCAGATGGACGTCACGAACCTGAAGAAGTCCGACGCGATGCAGAACGACCAGATCGCGAAGCTCTCGGACACCACCAAGGAAGCGCTGGCTCGCGCCAACGAGGCGAACAAGCTGGCGAATCACGGCTTCCTGTTCGAGGTGACCCTGACCGACGAGGCAGTGCACTTCGGCTTCAACAAGAGTGACCTGTCGGCCGAGGCCAAGGCCGCGCTCGATGCGTTCGCGAAGCGGGTGAAGGACGAGAACAAGAACGTCTACATCGAGGTTCAGGGCCACACCGACGGCATCGGTTCCGAGAAGGTCAACCTCGGGCTCGGCCAGACCCGCGCCGAGTCAGTCCTCCAGTACTTGAACATGCAGCACGGTTTCCCGTTGCACCGGATGAACGCGGTTTCCTACGGAAAGTACAAGCCGATCGCGGACAACAAGACCGCGGACGGGCGCGCGAAGAACCGCCGCGTGACGCTCGTGGTTCTCTACTGATCCTCAAGAGATCGGATAGCCTGATTCGGGCGCCCCGGTGGTTCTGAGCTGGGGCGCCTTTGCTTTGTCTGCGCCGGTTGCAGGACTTCTGAGCGTGTCTCGTGCGGCGGATACCCATGGCCGATTCCGCCACGGAGCACTATCATGGTCGTGACGAGCTTCGGAGGTGCGAGGTGAAGAGACTTGTGATGCTCCTTGCTGCGTTGGTCGTGGCCGTGGAAGCACACGCGGTCATCGTTGTGCTTTCGGGCGGAAAGCGGCTGGACGTCGCGAGCTACACGGTGAACGCCAGTTATGTAACCGTCCAATACGCCAACGGTCGGCGCGAGTCCTACCCGGTCACAACCGTCAACCTCGTGGCCACGAGCGCGGCCAACGGCGAAAAGGCGCCGCCGCCCCAGCCCATGGCCGACTCGGGGCCGCACAGCCCGTTCCTGGGGGCGAAATCGTCTGCCAGGAGCGGGGCGCTGGTTGTGACGGACGCCGATGTCACGCATATTGAAGCCGCCGGCGAAGAAGCGGACGCTGAAAAGAAGGAGGAGCAGGTCGATCTGGGCAGTCAGGTGGTCCTGGTCAGCTACGACAAGAAGATGACCGGGAAAGGCCAGTGGCAGATAACTGCCACTGTGGCGAACCAGGGGAAGGCCACGGTTCAAAGTGTGAGCGCCGTGGTCCGCATCCTCGACCAGGCGGGCAAGCCCGTTGCCAGCGGTGCCGGGACCCTACCGGGCAAACTCGAGCCGGGGAAGCAGGGAACGATCACGGCAGGGGTGACGATGGAGGGAGAGCCGTTGCAGGTCGCCGTCGATCTCAACTGGCAGGAAATCAAGTCGGTTCCGACGCCGGGCGTGAGCCCAGCGCCGTCCGGCTCGAAGCCGCAGCCCGCTGGGGCCGGCGCATCCCCGGGGCCAAAGACTGCGTCGACAAAGCCTCCCACCGCTTCTCCCAACACGTATGCGCCGAACGTCATGGGGGTGGTGCCGCCCACAACCCTCGGCACGGCGCCGCAAGTCCCGCCCCAAGAGCAACCTGGTCCGAAGTGACCGACCCTTGGGAGACCGATGGGTCTACTGCTCCACTTTGGCGCGCTTGGCGTCGAAGAACATGTAAGCGGCAAGAGCGAGATAGAGAGCAAGGGCGAATAGTTCCGAGCTTGTGCCTTCTCCGTTTCTGAGAAGGTCAACGCCGAGGTCGGCTTTGACGTGCCACTGGAAGTAAGGCAGCGTAAATCCCTGGGACATCCACTTGAGCAGAGCGGCCACAACACCCATGACGGCGCCGCCGGCAATGAAGCCCGACGCGATCAGGGTCCCCCGGTTGTTGCGGGCTTGTTCGAGCTTGGTATTTCCCTTGGCGGACTTCGCAACGAAGTGGGCGATGATGCCGCCTGCAAGCAGGGGCGTGTTCAGTTCTAGGGGCAGGTACATTCCAAGCGCGAAGGGCAACGCCGGCACCTTCACCATCTGTAGGGCAAGGATGAGCAGCGCCCCGACCCCGTAGAGGATCCACGGTGCCGGCTCCTTGGAGAGCATGACCTTGACCACTGTTGCCATGGCGTTCGCCTGAGGAGCCGGCAGCGGAGAGGGCGTCTGAGGTGTCTCGACGAATCCATAGACCTGGTTCAAGAGCAATATCACAGAGCCAACGGTGAGGGCGGCAACCAGTGAGCCGAGCATCTTGGAGCGTTCCTGCACGGCGGGCGTCGCGCCTGTCCAGTAGCCGATCTTGAGGTCGGTGACGAACCCACCCACGGTCGAAAGTGCGGTGCACACGACGCCGCCAATCAAAAGGGCCGCGAGCATGCCTGATGGGCCGGACAGTCCGGCGTTGACCAGAACGACGCAGGCGAGGATGAGCGTCATAAGGGTCATGCCAGATACCGGGTTGCTCCCGACAGTAGCCGTCGCCTGCGCGGCTACCGTGGTAAAGAGGAACGAGATCCCAAGGACCACAGCAACAGCGATGAGGGTCAGAAGCAGCGGCCGCTTCTGGTCTCCGAGCACGCCCGTCGCGAAGAAGACGAACATCGCGACCGCGAGAACGGCGAGGCCACCCAGCACGAATTTCATTGAAATGTCGCGGTCGGTTCGGTCAACAACCGTTAGTGTCGTGGCCTTCTTACCGAAGAGCTCACGAAAACCGAGTCCAAAAGCAGACACGACGATGCGCCAGCTGCGCAGGATCCCGAGCAGTCCGGCGCACGCGATGCCTCCGATTCCAATCAGGCGGACATACGTCTTGAACACGGTCAGCGCATCCATCTGTGCGATCAGCTTGCCCTGGGCAAAGGAACCCAGCGGCGTGGCCAGGGAACCTCCGAAGTAGCCGATGAGCGGGACCAAAAGGAACCAGGAGACGAACGAACCGGCGCAGATCACGGCCGCATATCGCAGGCCGATGATGTAGCCGAGGCCGAGGATCGAGGCAAGAACGTCGAGACGGAACACCAGTCTCGTCTTCTCGGCGAGTCCACGCAAGATGGGAACCGAGCGAGTCGTGAAAATCTCCGCAAAGGCGGAAAAATGGATGATCGAGAAGTCGAACAGGCCGCCTACGGTGGCTGCAATGACAAGCACCTTGGCCTGCTTGCCACCGGCCTCGCCGGCGACAAGCACCTCGGTGGTCGCGGTCGCCTCCGGGAACGGCAAGTCGCCGTGCATGTCGCGCACGAAGTATCGCCGAAGGGGGATCAGGAACAGCACACCGAGTATTCCCCCCAGGAGGGCGACCAGGAAGAGCTTGAACAAGTTGACCGGGAGGCCGAGAATGAACAAACCAGGAATGGTGAATATGGAGCCGGCAACGATCAATCCGGAGGCGGCGCCAATCGACTGGATGATCACGTTCTCGAGAAGGGTCGAGCGCCTGCGGAAGACCATACCGAGGCCGACAGCGAGGATGGCAATAGGGATTGCCGCCTCAAACACCTGACCTACCTTGAAGCCGAGGAAGGCGGCGGCTGCGGAGAAAACTGCCGCCATTACAAGTCCAACACTTACGGACCGAAAAGTCCATTCTGGCACCCGTTCCCCCGCAGGCACGACCGGAACGTAGGTCTCGCCGGCCTCCAGCTTGCGGTACGCGTTCTCAGGAAGCGTGCGGTGGGTGGTCTCCATTGGGCGGTCCCTCCAGAAGACGACGCGCGAGCTTACGGGCGGTCCGCTCCAAAAAGCAAGGCGCTTGGAGCCTGTCCGAGTAATGGGGCGCGTCGCGCGCAGGGGGCTTGCGAGACGCAGACAAGGCGCGAAGAGGAATTCGATGCCCGAGCATCGTCGACGGCGAGCAACGCAGCATGCGCCCGCAATACCCCAGTGCCTGCAGCGGTTCCGGCGGCGCGGGGCCATCTGGCCTGTTGCGGCTCCTCGCCGATGGTGTGAGCATCGCCTTCGTCGTAGCGCCTTGCATCTCGCCCCACGGGGTTCGCAAGGTGACCACACCCGACAGCTCGAACAGGCTCCTTCCCGGCACTTGTGGCGTGCGGGCGAGCGGGTGATACTACGGACGGAGGCCGTGCCGAGTGGCGACACCCAAGAGAATCCTGGTTGCAAAGCCCGGTCTGGACGGTCACGACCGCGGGGCCAAGGTGGTCGCGCGGGCGCTGCGCGATGCGGGTTTCGAGGTCATCTACACGGGCCTGCGACAGACACCGGCGCAGATCGCCCAGGCGGCGGTACAGGAGGACGTCGATGCGGTCGGGCTGTCCAGCCTCTCCGGTGCACATCGCGAGCTCTTCCCGGCCGTCGTCGCCGCCCTGCGGGGCGCGGGCGCCGGTGACGTTTTGGTGTTCGGCGGAGGAGTGATCCCGCAGGAAGACGTCTCGCTGCTGCGGGAGCAGGGCGTGGAACGCGTTTTCCCCCCGGGAACGGACACAAGAGACATCGTGCGGTTCCTGCGAGAACGGCTAGGGGTGGAGGAGGGTCAGGACCCAAGCCGCTGAAGCGACTTCTCGGCGATTTCTTTTTCACCGAGCTTCAGGTAGGCGAGGATTCCCCGCCCCTTCAGGCCACCGGCCGCTACGACCGCGGTCCCGCCGAGGTTCCTCGCGAGCGTCTCCGCAAGGGGCGCGAGAGAGGCTGTTCGCGATGTGGGGGAGTCGCGAGAACCGAGCTGGTCGCGCTGATGCTGCGGGGATTCTCGGAGGACGTATGGGCGCGCGCGACCACGACGCACCTGACGTGGGGCCGGTTTCCTCCCGTAATTACAACGCTGAGGTCCGCGCCGGCGCCGCATGCTACCAACCGGAGGCGACGGCGGCCGCACGCTACGGTCGGCGTGAAAGGAGGGGAGGGGTTTCTTTACGGCGCGGAATGATAATCTCGCGGCGGTGCTTCTAGGACAGGGCGAGAGTTGCTCGCCGGTTGAGAGGGGTGAAGATCATGCACGAAAGACACGGATACGTCACGTTCAAAGGGACGCCGCTCACTTTGCTGGGCGAGGCGCCGCGGGTTGGGAGCAAGGCTCCGGAATTTACAGCGCTGCGTGGCGACATGACGCCTTTTTCACTGTCGCAAGCGGCCGGAAAGACCGTCGTGATCAACTCGGTGCCCTCGCTGGACACCCCGATCTGCGCCATGCAGACCCGCCGCTTCAACCAGGAGGCGGCGGGCCTGGGCGACAACGTCAAGGTGCTCGTGATCTCGATGGACCTGCCCTTCGCGCAGCAGCGCTTTTGCGCCACAGAGGGGATCGCGAACCTCGAGACGCTCTCGGATCACCGCGACGCCGCCTTCGGTACCGCGTACGGGCTCCTGATCAAGGAGCTGCGCCTGCTCGCCCGCAGTGTTCTGGTGATCGACGACAAGGGAATCCTCCGCTATCAGCAACTCGTGTCCGAAGTGGGTCAGGAACCGAGCTACGAGGAGGCCCTGGCGGCCATCAAGGCGTTGAGGTAGAGCCGCCGCGCGGGTCGGTTGGGACCCCAGGAATCACCTGCATCTCCTGCCGCCCCACGAGCTGTCCTTCGCTGGTCCAGACCTCGGCTCGATACTTCCCGGGTGCGAGCCCCTTTGCGCCCGTGTTAATCGCGTACCACACCCGGAACCCGCGGCGGTGGGCCACGACGTCCAGGTTACGGGAAGTCCTGAGAGTTGTTCTGCCCTTGAGGAAGTGGATCTGAACCCGGAGCGGCAGCCTTCCTGGCGAGAAGATCGTGGCTCGGAGGACCAGCCGCCGGTCGCTTAGACTGGCTGCGGAGATTGGCTTCCCTTCCGGAAACTCGTTCTCAAGCTCGAGTGTCCTCGGCTCGATCCCTGTGCCAAAGCTGAGGTCCGTCAGCCGCAAGGGAACCGGGGGCAAGAGCTCGCGGCCGACCTTCAGAATCCCGACGATCACCGCGATGGCCACGACGATGAATGCAATTCGCCGCGGCTGCCTCAGTTCATGGTTGGAGTACGCAAGCGGCAGTGACGCAAAGAAGGCCAGGCCTGCGGCCAGGTAGGCGCCGTTTTGGATCTTCACGTGCAGAAGCAGCGGGAGGAAGAACTGCAGCGCGGAGTACGTGACGAACGCAAAGAAGGCCTGGGCGAACCAGCGGCTGGTTCGCAGTAGACGGTCGAACATTCGGTCGAAGCACGAGAGGATGGCCAGGCCGGCCAGCACGATTATGTACGCGCTGTTCCAGGACGGGAAGGTCGTCGAGTAGAAGTAAAAGGGCAGGAGAAAGAACAGCGTCTCCTGGTACATGACCCGGGTGAGGTATGAGACGAAGCCGCGGGCGACCCTGACCCTCGTGGAGTCCCGACCCGCGCTGAGGCGAGAGAAGAACAGTGTGGAGACCCATGTCAAGGTGAGGAAGAGGACGACCCAGGGCAGAAAGCCGAAGCGGTTGTGGGCAAGGACCAGCACGATGCCGCCGCTGATCAGCGCCCAGATCGAGTGGAGCGTCCAGAAGAGCCGAGAGTAGCGGCGATGCATCGAGCGGCCGAACGAAGCCGTGCGCGCGATCCGCTCCTTCCAGGGGGGGGTCGGACTGTCCATGACGGTGCATTCTAGTCGCCTGCAACTGCCGGATGACGATCCGTTACACTGCCTGGCGTGGAACGTGATTCGACTGCCGGCCTGACATCGTGGATCGAGGTGTCCCTCGGCGCCCTCACGCAGAACCTCTCGCTCTTCAGGGGCCTGCTCAACCCCGAGACCGCTCTGCTGGCCGTCGTGAAAGCCAACGCCTACGGACACGGTCTGGAACTCGTTGCCAAAGCGTGTTTGGCGGAGGGCGTGACGATGTTGGGTGTGCACTCCGCGGAGGAGGTGACGGCGCTCCGGAAGGCGGGGGTACGACTCCCGATACTCGTGATGGGGTACCTGACCGCCGCGCAGGTCGATCAGGTCGTCGATCGCGACGTTCACGTCCTAGCTTCATCGAGCGAGGTTCTCGACGCTCTCGCTGCGCGCGCGCGACGCCTCGGCGTGCGGCTTCCCGTGCACGTGAAGGTCGACACAGGGACGCATCGGCAGGGGCTCGATCCGGCGGAAGCAGGCGGCTTTGCGGCGGCCGCGAAACGGATGGGTCTCGAGGTCACCGGGGTCGCCACGCACTTCGCGAACATCGAGGACACGAAGGACCACACCTATGCGTTTCTCCAGCTGGAGCGTTTCCGGAACGCCGTCGCGGCCGTCGAAGCGAGCGTCGGCAGGGTCCGTTGGGTGCACGCGGCGTGTTCGGCCGCGGCGCTGCTGTTTCGCGAGGCCGACTTCTCCATGGTGCGAATCGGGATCTCACTCTACGGTCACTGGCCGTCGAAGGAAACCTACCTATCGTGGCTGCTAGCTCACGGGCGTGACGGGGTGAAGCTGCAACCGGCGCTCGCTTGGCGGGCCCGGGTCGGCCAGTTGAGGCCGGTTCCCAGAGGTGCGCCGATCGGCTACGGCCTCACCTACCGGCCCACGAGGGATACCACGCTCGCGGTGTTGCCGGTGGGATATGCGGACGGCTACCCGCGCGCGCTGTCAAACCGGGCGCGGGTGCTCGTGCACGGCAGGCCGGCTCCGGTGGTCGGGCGCGTATGCATGGACATCGTCTTGGCCGACGTCACCGACATTCCGGGCGTGGTCGAAGGAGACGTTGCGACTCTGATCGGGGCCGATGGGGAAGAGCGCGTGTCGGCGGAGGAGCTGGCGGAGCTGGCGGGCACCATCAACTACGAGATCCTCGCTCGTCTTTCGCCGGCTCTGCCCCGGATAGCGGCAGAGTAGCTATGATTGACGAATGAACCGGGACGCTCTGAAGGACCTTCTCGAACGCGTTGCCCGCGGGGAAGTGACCCCCGTCGAGGCGAGCGAGAAACTGGCTCAGTTGCCGTTCAGAGTTGACGACGGCGTCATGGTGGACACCCATCGGGCCCTGCGCACCGGCGAAGCGGAGGCGGTGTACTGCGCCGGCAAGACCGCCGAGCAGGCGGTGGCGGCTTTCTCGGCGCTTGCCGCCGGAGGGGGGCCCGTGCTCGCTACCAGGGCGTCGGACGAGCACGTCCGCGCCCTCATCGCGGCCGTACCGTCGGCGGTGCATCATCCGGTGGCGCGGATGGTCGTTCTGCCGGGCACGCCTCGCGAGTTTGGCGCCGTGGCGGTGGTCTGCGCAGGAACCTCGGACCTTCCGGTGGCGGAGGAGGCGGCCGTCACAGCCGAGGCACTTGGCGCTCGCGTCAGTCGTGTCCACGACGTCGGTGTTGCAGGGCTTCACAGGCTCCTTGAACACGTGGCCCTCATACGGCGCGCCAGGGTGGTGATTGCGGTGGCGGGAATGGAGGGTGCGTTGCCTTCTGTGGTCGCGGGACTCGTCGCAGCGCCTGTGATTGCGGTGCCGACCTCCGTGGGGTACGGAGCTGCATTCGGGGGCCTCGCCCCGTTGCTCGCGATGCTCAACGCCTGTGCGCCGGGAGTCGCCGTAGTGAACATCGACAACGGCTTCGGCGCTGGCCTTCTTGCCGTGCGGATCCTGCGGGGCATGCAGGAGGGCGCATGATCACGATAGACCTCATCTTCGGCAGCGAAAGCTCCCCGTGCTACGTCGGCGAAGGGGTTCTCGGCGAGGTGAGGGATCTCGTGCGCCCTTTCGAGGGGGCGAAGCAGATTTTCGTGGTGACCGATGCGACGGTGGGCCCGCTTTACGGGATAGACGTAGCTGAACACCTCGACGCCCCGGTCCTCGAGCTGCCAGTCGGAGAGGAAAGCAAACGCTGGCAGTCCGTGGAACGCGTTGCCCGCTGGCTGATCGCGAACCAGGCCGAGCGCCAGGGACTGCTGGTCGCAGTCGGCGGTGGGGTCGTGACCGACATCGTCGGGTTCGCCGCGGCTATCGTTTTTCGAGGCATACCATGGGTGGCGATTCCGACAACGCTGCTAGGGATGGTGGACGCGGCGATCGGCGGCAAGACGGGGATCGACCTCGAGGTGGGGAAGAACCTGATCGGAGCGTTCTGGCCGCCGCGCGCCGTGATCGCCGATCCGCTCGTGCTGGCGACGCTCGACCTTCGGCAGATGCGATCGGGCCTCGCGGAGGTCGTAAAGTCCGCAATGATCGCTCCTTCGATCCTCGAACACGTCCTCGACAGTCACCTGACATCGGTGGCGGCAGGCGATCCGATGCAGGCCCTCGAACTCGTGGTCGGGTGCGTTCGCGTCAAGGGAGAGATCGTGAGCCTCGATGAGCGGGAGGCGGGGCCGCGGAGAGCGCTCAACCTCGGCCACACGCTGGCTCACGGTCTCGAGGGAGCAACCGACTTCAGTCGTTTCCTGCACGGCGAGGCCGTCGCGTGGGGCCTGCTAGCCGAGCTGCGGCTCGCGCGCGACCGCGGCCTACTATCAACTGCGGAGGCGGTGACGTGGGCGGAGCGGCTGCAGGCCCTCGCGCCGCTGCCGTCTCTTGAGGGGCTCCCGTGGGCGGCCGTGGCGCCCTTCGTCGAACGCGACAAGAAGAGGCAGGCCGGACGGGTGGGTTGGGTGCTGCCGCGCATGGGCGGCGTGGTTCTGGACACGGCGGTCGAGGATGACGAGGCGAGATTCGTCTACCACCTTCTCCAGCAGCTCCCTCACGAAGGACCGCTCACCACGCTTTTCTGAAGCGGAGCGGCAGCGGATCTCGCAAAACGGATCGGGTCATGCGCACCAGGTAGGCGCGTAGAGTCTCTGCCCGGAAGGGCTGGGAGCGTATCCGAGTAACGGGATGCGACTCGCCCCTTTGCTCGGATAGGCTCCCATACGGGGTGGTAGACTCACCAACCACAAGGTGTGCGGAGGGAAGCGTGAGCCGTCCGGAACCGTTGCCCACTCGTTTCGACCCAACCTCGTTCGAGGAGAAGTGGTACGCTAAATGGGAGGCTTCGGGCGCGTTCACCCCGGAGCAACCCTCTGACCGGCCTCCATACGTGATCCTGATCCCACCGCCGAACGTCACGGGCAAGTTGCACATCGGCCACGCGCTCCAGTTCACCCTCCAGGACCTGGTGATCCGGTGGCGGCGCATGCAGGGCTACAACGCGCTCTGGCTGCCGGGGACCGACCACGCGGGAATCGCCACGCAGGTGATGGTCGAGCGCGAGCTCGCCAAGGAAGGGACGGGCCGCCGTGAACTGGGGCGCGAGAAGTTCCTCGAGCGGATGTGGCAGTGGAAGGCACAGTACAAGGACAACATCTCACACCAGGCCAAGGCTCTGGGGGCTTCCTGCGACTGGACGCGCGAGCGCTTCACGCTCGACCCGATGCTGTCGCGGGCAGTCCGGCACGCCTTCGTCTCGCTTCACCGAGAGGGGCTCATCTACCGGGCCCACCGCCTCATCAACTGGTGCCCCCGCTGCCTGACGGCGCTCTCCGATCTCGAGGTAGTGCACAAGGACATCGACGGCGGGATGTGGGACTTCGCATACCCCCTGGTCGAAGGCGGGGAGATCGTGGTGTCGACCTCGCGCCCGGAGACGATGTTGGGCGATACGGCGGTGGCCGTCCACCCCGAAGATCCCCGCTACGGCCAGTTCGTCGGGAAGCTCATCCGCCATCCTCTGCTCGACCGGGTTTTCCCGGTAATTGCGGACTCGATACTCGTGGACCCGAAGTTCGGGACAGGCGCAGTCAAAGTGACGCCGGCGCACGACCCCAACGACTTCGCAACGGGCGACCGGCATGGCCTCGAGAAGATCAACATCCTGACCACGGATGGCCACATCAACGAGAACGGGGGGCCGTTCGCAGGGCAGGAACGGTTCGCGGCTCGCAAGAACGTTCTCGCGGCGCTCACCGAAAAGGGTCTGCGGCGCGGCGAGAAGACGCACCGCCACGCGGTGGGCCACTGCCAGCGATGCGACACGGTTGTGGAGCCGTACCTCTCGATGCAGTGGTTTTGCTCGATGAGAGTGATGGCCGATCGTGCGCTGGATGCGGTTCATAGCGGAGAAGTAAGCCTAATACCCGACTTCTGGGTCTCCACCTATGAGAATTGGCTCGGAAACATCCTCGACTGGTGCATCTCGCGGCAGCTCTGGTGGGGGCACAGGATCCCGGCGTTTTATTGCCCCGACGGCCACACGACGGTGTCGGAGGGCGACATCAAGACCTGTGGGACGTGCGGGAAGCCCGTGGAGCAAGATCCGGACGTACTCGACACCTGGTTCTCGTCGGGGCTCTGGCCGATTTCGACCATGGGATGGCCGGAGGAGACCGCGGACCTGAAGGCGTTCTACCCGACGAGCCTGCTCATTACCGGCTTCGACATCCTCTTCTTCTGGGTTGCCCGCATGATCATGATGGGCTGCCACTTCACGGGAAAGGCCCCGTTCCGCGAGGTGCACCTTACCGGGCTCGTGCGCGATGCGAAGGGCCAGAAGATGTCAAAGACCAAGGGGAACGTGATGGATCCCCTTGACCTCGTCCATGAGTACGGCGCGGATGCGGTCAGGTTCACGCTCGCTGCCCTCGCCTCGCCGGGCCGCGATCTGCCCCTGGACTCCAAGCGGATGGAAGGCTACCGGGCGTTCGGCACGAAGATCTGGAACGCCGCGAGGTTCGTCCAAATGCACCTCGACGGTGCGGAGCCCGATCTCGCGGACGTCGACATGGCGAAAATGGCTCTCCCCGAGGCTTGGATCCTGGCCGAGCTGGAGCGGACGACCGCCGCGGTGAACCGCTCATTGGGGGCGTATCGCTTTGACGAGGCGTGCCGGGAGCTCTATCAGTTCGTTTGGAACGACTACTGCGACTGGTATGTGGAGATGGCAAAGCCCGTGTTGCAGGGGGGTGACCAGGAAGGCCGCCGCGCCGCGGATGTCCGGGCAGTCGCCCGCGGCGTATTGATGGAAGCGCTCAAACTTCTCCACCCAGTAATGCCTTTCATTACCGAGGAGATTGCAGGCCACCTCGGCGCTGCCGGCCCGCTGATCAGCGCCGAGTACCCGGCCGGCGGAAGGTATCCAGCTGATCCCGACGCACTTTCGGTGATGTCTGCGTTCCAGGCGGTCGTGCAGGAGACGCGGTCGTACAGGCACATGGTCGGTCTGCCGCCGAGCGCTCAGCTGGCCGTGTGTCTCACCGGGCTCAACCCGGCCCTGCTAGACGCCCTCAGGAGACTGACACCGGAGATGGAGAGACTTGCTGGCCTCTCCTCGCTCGGGTTGAACCCAGCGGCCGTACCCGCGGGCGCCGTGCGCGATCTGGCGGGCGGGGTCAACATTGCGATCGTCCTGCCTGCAGGTGTTCTGGGCGAGGCGGAAGCAGGGCGGCTGGTCGCCGAGCTTGCCCAGACCGAAGCCGAACTCGTGAAGGTAACTGCGAGGCTCGCGGACGCGAAGTTCACAGGAGGGGCACCTGCGGAAGTCGTCGCAGGTGCGCGGCAGCGCGCGGAGGATCTCACTCACAAGTCTCGGCTGCTGGCGGCTACACTGGGGCGGGAGCCCTGAACGTGCTGCTCGCTTCGGTGCCGCACGCCAATATCGTCTGGCTCGACGACCTCGACTCCACGGCCGCTTTCGCCGAGCGACTCATGAAGGCGTGGCTGGCTGCGGACGAGGAGCCGCTTGCAGAGACGCTGCTGGTCGCAGAGCGGCAGCGTGCTGGCCGAGGAAGGGGACAGCATGTGTGGGACTCGCCTCAGGGTGGGCTATACGCGAACTGGCTGGCTTGGGTGCCCGCTGCCGCCGTGTCAGTGATTCCTATGGGGGTCGGCGTGACGTTGGCCTCGGCAGTGGAAGCCCTGTGGCCGGCCGCCATCGTGGGCCTCAAGTGGCCCAACGATCTGCTCGTGACGGGTCGCAAGCTGGGCGGCATCCTGTGCCAGAGCCGTGGAGCCGGCGACCCGATGTGGGTTTCCGTGGGGTTCGGGATCAACCTGACGAGCGCCCCCGCCCTGGCGGCGGGGGACGATACCCAGGCCGTGTCGTTGCACAACCTGGGCTGGACCGGCGACGCCCGCGAAGGGACCCGCGCGTTGTCCCAGGCTTTCCTGGACGGCATACACGGGGCACTCGAGAATCCTGAGGCGACTCGGACACAGTGGGCCAGGCGCACCGTCCACCGCAGCGGCCAGAAGGTCCAGCTTTACCTCCATGACGAGGTCGTCGAAGGCCGTTTCGTCGGCTTTGACCATAGCGGTTTCCTTGAACTCGAGGTTGAAGGCTGTGTGCGGAAGTACTCGGTCGGCGAAGTCCTTTTCAGTGGCGATTCTGGGGGTTCTTGATGCTTCTTGCACTCGACGTTGGCAACACCCACACCACGATCGGTGTGTTCCGCGGCTCCGAGATCCTGAGGCGATGGCGCCTGACGACTGTTCGCGAGAGGACCGTCGACGAGCTGGGCATTTTTCTGAGGCAGCTCTGCGAGTGGGCGCAAATCTCCCCGATAGACATACGGGGAGTGATCGTCGGCTCGGTTGTCCCCCCGATCGACGGTGCCCTGCGTGCCGCGATCAACACCTACCTCGATTCGGAGCCCCTGTTCGTGGCGCCGGGAATCAAGTCGGGCATGCCGCTCAGGGTTGACACGCCTCTGGAGCTGGGTGCCGACCGCCTCTGCAATGCGGTCGCGGCGTTCGCCGAGTACGGCGGGCCGTGCGTCGTGGTGGACTTCGGCACGGCCACGACCTGGGAAGTCGTGTCGAGCAAGGGCGAGTTCCTGGGGGGCGTGATAGCGCCGGGGCTCGAGATCTCGGCGGAGGCGCTCGTCGAGCGCGCGGCCAAGCTTCCGCGCATCGAGCTTTCGGCCCCCGCGCGGGTGATCGGGAAGGGGACCGTGGATTCAATGCAGGCCGGGATCGTCCTCGGCTACGTCGGCCTGACGGAGGGCCTCACCGCCCGTGTTCTTGCCGAGCTCGGTGGAGGCAAAGTGATCGCGACGGGCGGGCTCGCGAGCGTCATTGCGCGCTACACGCCGATCTTCACCGCGATTGACGACGACCTGACCCTCAAGGGACTGCGGTTACTGTGGGAGCGCAACCGGGCCGAGCGCGCTTGAGGAAGGGCGGAGCAAAATGAACGGGCCGGAGGACGACGAGGTCGCATACTACAGGGCAGTGGAAGACCACTTCGCGGCTCTCCGGGGGACCCCCTTCTTGTTTTCGCCAAAGGACTTTGCGCTTCTCCGTGGCTGGTGGCGAGATGGAGTGCCCCTCGCCGCGGTGCTCGGCGGCATCGGCGAGGCCTGGGAACGCCGGCGAGAGCGCGAGGAGGACCCGATCTCGTCCTTGAGCTACTGCAAGCATGCCGTGAAACGACAGGCCAGGAGGCTCGCCGCGGCACACGTCGGAGCAGCTGGCCAGGGTCCTGAGGTCGACGCGGCGGCGGTACTCGCCTCTATGGTGAAGGAGATTAGCGACGTGGCACAGCGGTGGAAGGATCTGCCTGGCGTCGAGGCTATCCTGAGGGACCTCGCGCGCGCGGTGGCCACGCTGCCGTCCAATTGCGAGCCTGCGGCCCTGGACCAGACCCTCGCCGACCTGGAGTTCGCGTCGCTCGACGCGCTTTACGCGGCGCTCCCGCCTGAACTCAGATCCGGCATCGAGAGGGGCGTCGATTCCGACCTGGCAGGCTTGGCGGTGGAACCCGAAGTGCGCGACCGCACGCGACGTGCCCTGTCCATCAAGGCCGCGAGACGCTTTGTTGGCCTTCCGCGTCTGGAGCTGGGCGCCAGTGCGTCTTGAGATCGAAGGGATCGCAGGCGGCGGGCGTGGTTTCGCGAGGAGCGACGGCCGGGTCTGGTTCGTGGCGGGCGCCCTGCCGGGAGAGATCGTCGAGGTCGAGGTCGAGCGGGAACGTGCGGGAATCGTGGAGGCCCGTGCCGTTCGCGTCGTCGCGCAGGTTCCGTCGCGCGAACCCGATCCCTGTCCGATCGCCGGAATGTGCGGGGGCTGCGACCTGGCCCACGTGCGCCGCGACGCCATGGCCGAGGTGTTGCGAGCGGTGGCGTCAGGAGCCCTGCGCCATGCTCCGGCGTCTCTGGGCGAGGCCGTCCGCGACGCGCCGGTCGAGGTCTCGCCGCCGGCGTGGAGGCTGCGAGCCCGGCTTCACTGGGACGCTGCTCGCCGAGTGCTGGGCTTCCGCGGCCCGCGGTCCCACCGGGTCGTCGCCATCTCGCCCTGCCGCGTGGTGAGCGCGCTGCTCCTCGAGACTCTGCCCGAAGCGGCGGCAGCGCTCGCGGCCAGCTCTGCGCCCGACGGGGAGCTGGAGTGGCTCGAAGACCTCGAAGGTGCGACAGCCATAGCCGGCTGGCACGGCGGGTCTGTGCCGCCGGCTCCGGTGGGGCGCCTGGTCGGGTTCCACCCGCTTGCGGACGACGGTTTTGTCGAATCGTCTGGGTGGGGGTCGGCGGGGGTCGTGATGCGGTTGCCGATTCCTCTTTGGGTGCCAGTCGGAGCGTTTTTCCAGGGCAACCGCTACCTTGTTCCGAGGCTGTTTGGACGGGTGGCGCAGCTCGTCGAGTCCGAGAGGCCGGGCAAGGTTGTGGACCTCTACGGCGGGGTTGGGTCCTTCGGGGCGGCGGCGTTGCACGCTGGTGTTGCTTCTGTGACCGTTGTCGAGGCGAGCGCCTGCGCGGCGGCTGCCGCCCGCAACAACCTTCCAGGCGCTCGGGTCGTTGAGTCGGCGACCGAGGTTTTCCTGTGTGATCCCGGGCCGGCGGACGGGTCGCTCGCCATCGTCGATCCGCCCCGCACAGGTCTCTCTCGCACCGCGACCGACGGCCTGTTGCACTGGGGGCCGGAGTCCGTCATCTTGCTGTCGTGTGACGCCGCCCGCTTCGGACGGGACGGAGGCCGTCTTCTGGGGGCGGGCTATACACTGGTTTCAACGGGGTTGTGGGATCTATTCGGCGGTTCGCACCATGTTGAAATTCTGGCCCACTTTCGCAGGACGAGCGGCTGAGGCGCCCGGCTCGGACCTAGTCGCGCTCGCCGTCGGCGCGGTCGTCGGCGTCGCGGGCGGGAACCTCGTCCCCCCATCATCCGCGTGGGCCGTCCCGCTGTTCGTGGTTGCGGCGCTGTCCGGCTGGCGGGCCCTGAAGATGCCGCACCGAACCTCGTGGTGGGCGGCATGCGGCCTGGTGCTCGGCCTTGCGGCCTGCTCCCTTGCTCCGAGGACGCCGATCGGGTTCGCCGGCAAGGCCGTGCCTGTGCGCTTCGAGGTGTCGGTTCGTGACGGCTGGGTGAGCGGTGTCCGGGGATGGGGGACCCGAGTCCGGTTGCGCCGCCTGGAATGGGGCAAGCGAGAGATCGCCAGGCCACGTGAGATGCAACTCTACGTCGGCTCGGCCGCCGGGCTGGCGGAGCTGCCGGTTCCAGGTACCATCTGGGCCGGTAGCGGCGAGATGGTGTTCGACCGGGATTTCCCTCTGGCTCCCGGCCACCTGCGCGTGAAGACCATGCTGCTGATGCGCCGTGTGGAGGGTCGGGCGCCCGTGGACCGACTCCGAGAAGCGGGTGTGAGGGCACTGGAGGCGAGCGCCGGGACGAACCCCAGGCGCCTTCGGGCCGCAGCGCTCGCGAGCGCTCTGGCGTTGCAGCGGCTCGAGTCTGTGCAGGAAGGCGAGTTCGCCAGCATGCGGCGTTCTGGCCTCGTTCACCTGCTGTCGGTGTCGGGTCTCCATGTCGGGCTCGTGGGTGTCCTTGCCTGGGCCTTGTTCAACGCCGCGGGTGTGCCGCCTGGCCCGCGTCGCTGGCTCGTGGCAACGGCGGTTGTGGGCTTTGCGTTTCTTGCCGGCGGGAATCCGCCCGTCAGGCGCGCGGCGACCGCAGGGGTCGCCTACCTTGTGGGTCGGCAGGTGGGGAGACCCCTCGAGGTTCTTCCGGTCGTGTGGGGGATCGTCGCAGCTTTGGCGCTCCTCGAACCTTCCGTGATCCTGCAGGCCGGCTTCCAGCTCTCGGCCTTCGTGACCCTCGCGCTGGTTCGCTGGGTCGAACCCCTGGCATGGGCGCTTCGGGTCCTTCCCGGAAGGCTGGGGCAGGCGCTGGCCGTAGCACTGGTGGCGCAGGGCGCTTCGATGCCGCTCGTGGGCGCACATTTTGCGGTGGTACCGCCGCTCGGGGTTCTCGCCAGTCTCCTTGCTGCGCCGCTCGAACTCGTTCTGGTTGGCGCAAGCCTCCTCTCCTTGGGAGCGTCCGCGGTCTGGCCGTGGCTAGGCGGCCTTGCGCTCGATGGCGTTGCGGCCGGCCAGTGGCTGCTCGCCGGTGCATCGGCTGCAGGGGGCGGCGCGAGCTGGTCCTTCCCACCGCTGCACATGTGGCTCGCGGTGCTCTTCGCGGCGCTGGGTCTGATCGGGCTGACCCGTGCCAGGGCTGCACTGCCTGCCGGCCTGGTGCTCGTGGCAGGCAGTTTCTTCTGGATGCTGGCGCCGGGGCGGTCCGGGGAGGCCCGCTACGAAGTCCGAATGTTGAGGGTGAGCGAGGGAATGGCGTTGTTGCTCCGGTGTGGCGACGAAGCTGCTCTGGTCGACACCGGGCGATCTCCGGTCGAGGTCTGGCGCGAGCTCGCGAGGAACCGGGTGAGGCATCTCGAGGCCCTGGTAGTGACGCATCCCGACGCCGACCACACCGGCGGTGCCGCGATGTTGCTTGACCGCCTGCCGGTGCGCCTCTTTGCGTTCCCGGAAGCGCTCGGAGAGCGGGCCGAGATCGTGCCGCTGCGCCGGATGGCCCGCCTGAGAGGCGTGCAGGAGGTGCCACTGCTGCGCGGGCAACGCACCGAGATCGCGGGTGCCCGCTGGGAGGTGCTGTGGCCGCCGCGTTCGATGGAGGGCGTCGACAACGACGCGAGCCTCGTCGGACGGGTCCATATGGGAGGGCCGCGACTCCTCATCTCGGGGGACATCGAGGCCCCGGGGGAGGCCTCGCTACTCAAGGTGGAGAGCGACATTGGGGCCGAACTGCTCCAGCTGCCGCACCACGGGTCGCGAACGTCCTCGACGCTGCCGTTCCTGGCGGCGGTACGGCCTGTGATAGCGCTGGCAGCAACAGGCGTCCGACCCAGGTTCCTCTACCCCAGCCCCGTGGTCGTGCGAAGGGTGGTGGCGATTCCAGCCGTTGTTGTAGCGCAAGAAGGCGGCGAGGCATGGGTGGGATGGGATAGCACTGGTCGTCTGTGCGTTGGGCAAGGAACAACCGTAACGGTAGCCAGGTCGCGGAGAGCACACGGTGAGTGACCTCGTCGTGCTCGTGGGCCCCACGGCATCGGGGAAAACGGCCCTGGGGGCAACGCTGGCGGAGAGGATTGGAGGCGAGGTTGTCTCCGCGGACGCATTCGCGGTGTACCGCGGTCTCGACATCGGGACCGCCAAGCCGGACAGAGCGCTGCGGGCGAGGGTCCCGCACCACCTCGTCGACGTCGCTGACCCGGGCAGCCGGTACTCTGCAGGTATGTTCGTGCGGGAGGCGGACGCAGCCATCGCCGAAATACGCCGCCGCGGTCGGGTACCGCTTGTCGTCGGTGGCACGCACTTCTACGTCCGTGCGCTGCTTTACGGTCTCTTTCCCGAGCCCCCGAAAGATGAGCGGCTCAGGGCTCAACTGGAACTCGAGTGGAAGCGTGACGCCGGGGACGTAAGAAAGCGTCTCGAAGAGATCGACCGAGTCGCCGCTGCGAGGATCCTGCCAAACGACCGCCAGCGCATTCTGAGGGCGCTCGAAGTGTGCCTCGTCTCCGGAAAGCCCTTGACCGAGCTGTGGGATGAGCACCGGCGGGTCGACGCCCGGTACGCCTTCGTCATGCTGGGGTTGAACCCTCCTCGGGCAGCGCTTCATGCTACGATTGAACTGCGGGTGGAGAGGATGTTCTCGGCCGGACTTTTGCACGAAGTGGGAGGATTGCTCGCAGGCGGTCTCTCACCCCGTGCTCATGCCCTGAAGGCCATCGGTTACCGGGAGTCGTGCCGGGTATTGGCGGGCGAGTTGACGATCCCGCAGGCGGTCCAGAAGGCGACTGAAGCGACGAGACAGCTCGCCAAGCGGCAAATGACGTGGCTCCGTGCGGAGTCTGCGTTGCATTGGCTGACCGGGCAGGTGGACGAGATGCTGGCGCAGGCTTCTGCCCGGGTGGAGGTTTGAAGTGGAACAGGGACAGGAGCGGTCTAAGGTCAGCGTCAACGTACAGGACAGCTTCTTCTACGCGATGCGGCGGGACGGACGGCCAATCCATGTCTACCTCCTCACAGGCAAGCGAGTCACCGGGATCCTGAAGCGCTTCGACCGTTACGCGCTGATCGTGGAGAGTCACGGGCTCGAGCACCTCATCTACAAGCACGCTGTGGCAACGGTGTGTCTCGCGCGCGGCGACGGAGATCACCTTGGCCAAGGCGTGGAATAGCCTCACGCTGAGCCTCCTCGTGGTGGCCGCGTGCCGAACCGCGGCCCCGGCTCGGATCACCCGGCTGCCGGATCCGACGCGCCCTCCTTTGGCCGGCACGCCGCTCACACCCGACCAGTGGGAAGCAGCCAGGGCTACCGTGGCGCTGGCGGAAGGCGGTGACTTCGGCGGTGCCGTGACCAAGGCCGGGTCGCTTCCCGGTGGGCATCCGGTCAGTATTCTCGTCGACCTCGAGATCCGGTTCTTGCGGGGCGAGGCGGTGGCCAGTAGGACTCTCGAACTGACAAAGGCGAATCCAGGCTACGGTTCTGCGTGGGCGCTTCGCGCGTTGGCCGCCCGGGACGAGGGCGACCTGCGAGGTGCACTCGTCGCGGCCCGGACGGTGGCCGGTCTCCAACCCGATGCCGGTTGGAACCGTTTGGCCGCCGACCTGGAGTTCAGCCTTGCGGGCAAGCTGCTTGGCGAGGGACGGGAGTTGTTGAAGAACGGAGACCCTCAAGGGGCGCTGGCACGTGCTCGCGAGTTGAGCCAGGTCGCGCCGGACAACGCCGACGCACGGTTTCTCTCGGTACGAGCGTTTCTCGCGCTGGGTGACACGCGGCGCGCCGCCGAGTTGGTGCCGGCTCTCCTTGACTCGGGCGAAGGTCTCGAGCTCAAGGGGAGGGTTGCCGAGGCGCTCGGCCAGTGGGACCTGGCCCTCGAGTTCTTCGGGCGGCTGCCGGCCGACTACCCCCACCGGTGCGAGCTGGTAGGGGAGGCCCGCAGAGCGTGGCGCCTCGGCGATGCTCCGCCGTACCTCACGAAAGCTCTCTCCGAGAGTCCGCTCAGACGCAAGGGTCTTGCCGCGATCATCGCGTGGGAGGTGCCCTCGCTCGCCAAGATGGCCAGCGCGGTGGTGCCGGTCTTCGATGACGTCGTGCAGCTTCCCGAGGGGCGCGATGTCGTGACGGTGGCGCGTGCCGGGGTGATCCTGGGGGACGCGATCGAGCGTCGCTTTGGACCGGGCCGAATCGTCTCGCCGCGCGAATTCGCCGCGACGCTCGAACGTCTTGCAAAGGTCCTCGGAGAGCCTGCTCCGGTCTGGTGTCCTTCCGGAGAGCGCGACTGCCGCCAGCTTCCGGAGGTTGTGGAAGGCAGTTCTGCAGCAGAGCTCGTACTTCAAGTGGCTGGTGCGGGAGGTGACCCATGTACGCAGCGTTGACCGATCTTCTCGGAAAGGCCTCGCTGTTCGGTGAACTCGAGCTCACTGAGCTCGAGGCGCTGGCGCGCGCGGCGGAGCAGCGCGAGTTCGCTCGGGACGAAGTCATTTTCGCGGCGCACGAGGCTGCCGACGGCCTTTACGTGATCGCAAACGGAAGGGTGAAGGTCTGCGTCTCCTCGGCGGGCGGCAAGGAGCTTATCCTGGCGACGCTGGGCCCCGGGCAGTTCTTCGGGGAGATGGCTCTGCTCGACGATGCCACCCGCTCCGCGAGCGTGGTGGCACAGCTGCCGACCCTCGCCTACAGGATCAAGCGCGACGACTTTGAGAGGCTCCTGGAGCAGCACCCGACCATCGCGCGCAAGCTGCTGCGTGAGCTCTCGTTGCGGCTGCGGCGGGCGAACGCTCAGATGGAGTCACTGGCCACGCTCGACGTGGTCGGGAGGCTGGCGCGCTATTTCATCAGCTTGGCGCGGCAGCACGGCCAGATCCTCGGCAACGGCTGGGTTGCGGTCAGGCGCCCGACGCACCAGGACATCGCCAACTCGATAGGGACCTCGCGGGAGACCGTGACGCGGCTGATCAACGACCTCGAGCAGCGGGGCCTCGTCGTCAACGAAGGGAAGATGAGCTACTTGAGGGAATCCGTGCTGTCCGAGAGCGAGGAATGATCGTGCCGGAAGGCGGTGCGGGATTCGGCAACGGGCCGGCAGACGAACGGCGCCCAGCCGCGTCCGCCGACGCGAAGAGCGGGGAGCGCACGGCGATCCGGCCCGGAGCGGTTGCGCAGCGCGCCGCTCAGGAGGTCCGGGCCGCGCTGCGCCCGTTCACGATCCCCAATGGGATCACCCTGGTCCGCCTCGCCCTCATCCCGTTCTTCGTGCTCGCCACCGTGGGAGGGGACCACAAGCTCGCCCTCCTGCTCTTCGTCGCCGCCGGGGCGTCCGACGCGCTCGACGGCCTTGTAGCCCGGATGCTCGGGATGCGCTCGTTGTTGGGCAGCTACCTCGACCCGATCGCGGACAAGACCCTGCTGGTGACGGCATACGTGGCGCTCACCCTTCCGACGCCCGGTACGGTGACGATCCCGCTCTGGCTGACCGTGATGGCGCTCTCGCGGGACTTCCTGATTGTCCTCGTGGCGTTGCTGCTCTACCTGGGCGCCGGCGTGCGGGAATTCCCGCCGTCCCTCTGGGGCAAGTGGACGACCTTCTTTCACATCTTGACCATCGCTCTGGTGCTCCTGGCCAACGTGACGCGAATCCCCGAGCTTGCATTGATGGGCTGTTTCTATGTTGCGCTGACGTTCACGGTCGTCTCTGGTGCCGACTACATCCGTCGTGCCGCGGTTCAGATCGAGGCGATCCACGATGATCAGCAGCGGTAGGAGAGGTATCCCGCACCGGTGGGCTTCGGCGGCCACCGAGGCGCGAGACGGCGAGAATCCTGGAGGACGCGAATGATCGATTCACGTGCTTTTCGAGGCGGGCAGTACGCCGCGGAGCTGGAATCGCCGGAGGTCTACCGTCGGCGCAGATCAAAAATCCGCGAGCGGCTCGGTGCTGGCGATGCGGCGTTGTTGCTGGGGGCCACCGACGCCCGGGGCTACGGGGACGTCGGCACTTTCCGGCAGGAACCGGGGTTCTTCTACCTCACCGGCGTAGAGCTCCCGGGTTCGGCCTTGATGCTCGAGCGGGAGCACGAAACGCTGCTGCTGCCGGCCCGGCGTCCGGCGCTCGAGGCCTGGACCGGCCCGAAGTTCGGACCAGACGAGAATTCCGCCCGAGAGCTCGGCTTCGAGCGGGTCGTCGGCCGTGACCCGAGTGAGGTCGTCGTGGACGCGAGGCGCCGCGCGGTGCCCGGGTTCCTGGACCGGATCGGCGAGCTGCTGCAGGCCGGCGGTGGCCTTTGGGTGCTTCTCCCGGGATCGGCGTCGGGTGAGCCGACGCGGGAGCAGTCGCTGGTCCAGGGGCTTCGGGATCGCCTCCCGAGCTTTCCCGTGCATGATCTGGGACCCCTGCTGACCGAGCTTCGCCTGCGGAAGTCCCAAGGCGAAGTCGTCCTGATGAAGAAGGCCGTCGCGGCCACGATCATGGCCATGAACGCCGCGGCATCTGCGGTCCGAGCAGGCGCCCGGGAAGGCGAGGTCGAGGGCGTAGCGTACGCGGCGCTGCGAAAGGCCGGCGCTGAGGGATGGGCCTTCCCGCCGATCGTAGGCTCCGGGCAGGCCGGGTGCATCCTGCACTACGACGCGAACCTCGGTGTGCTGGCTCGCGGTGAACTCGTCGTCGTGGACATCGGCGCGCGCCACGGCTACTACTGCGGCGACCTGACTCGGACCTTCCCGGTCAGCGGCAAGTTCACGCGGCGGCAGCGCAGGCTCTACGACGCGGTGCTTGCGGCCTACGATGCTGCAGTCAAGACGCTGAAACCCGGGTCGACGATAGCGGCCGCGCGGAAAGCCGCGTTCGCCTCGCTCGAGAAGAGCGGCGTTCGGGGCGACGGCGGCACGTCCCTCGGGAACTTCTTCATCCACGGCCTCGGGCACTTCCTTGGTCTGGAGGCCCACGACGCCGGGGGGGAGGGGCCGAAACTCGCGCCCGGGATGATTGTCACCGTCGAGCCGGGCGTGTACCTGCCGGGCGAGGGGAACGGCATCCGCATTGAAGACGATTACCTGATCACGCGTACCGGTGCCATGAACCTCTCCGCGTCGCTGCCGAGGAATGCCGAAGCAATCGAGGCAATGCTCGGGAAAAGCCAGATCAAGGGCGGCTCGGGAACACGCCGAGGCCTATAATCGTTGTCGATGAACGCAATGGGTGTCTCTCTGCTCACCCCGCCCGCCGGACCGCTGGACCGTGAGTTGCTGGTCGAGGTGATCCTACGCCTGAAGAGGGAGCGGAAAGCCATCATCCTCGCGCACTACTACCAGGACGCAGAAATCCAGGACATTGCAGACTTCGTCGGCGACTCCCTGGAACTCGCCAGGGCCGCGCAGCGGGCCGACGCCAAGGTGATCGCATTCTGCGGTGTCCGCTTCATGGCCGAGGTCGCCAAGATCCTGAACCCGGCGGCCGAGGTTCTGATCCCGGACCTCGAGGCAGGGTGCTCGCTCGAGGAATCGTGCCCACCCGATGCCTTTACGCGGTGGCGGGCCAGCTATCCGGACGCGGTGGCGGTGACGTACATCAACTGCTCCGCGGCCGTGAAGGCACTGTCCGACGTGATCGTCACCTCGTCTTCGGCCGAACGCATTCTGCGCCAAATACCGGCCGACAAGACGATCCTCTTCGCGCCCGACCGGCATCTGGGAGCGTACCTCGTGCGCACCACCGGGCGGCCGATGGTGCTGTGGCCGGGTACCTGCATCGTGCACGAGCAGTTCTCGCACAAGGCCCTGGTCGAGTTGAAGCTCGATCATCCCGACGCGCTCGTTGCGGCGCACCCCGAGTGCCCGGAGGCGATCCTCGCGGAAGCCGATCATGTGGGTTCGACGTCTTCCATCCTCCGTTTCGTGCAGGAGAGCAAGGCAGGCGAGTTCCTCATCGCCACGGAGCCGGGGATCATCCACCAGATGGAGAAGTTGGCGCCCGGGAAACGCTTCATCGGGGTCCCGGGAGCGAGCGGCGAGTGCTCCTGCAACGTCTGCCCGTACATGCGGCGCAACACGTTGGCCAACCTTTACGCCTGCCTGCGGGACGAAGCGCCAAGGCTCGAGCTTTCCGAGGAGCTTCGGCTCGCGGCACTCCGGCCGCTGCAGCGGATGCTGGAGATGGCGGGGGCGCCAGTGTCCGCCGGAGACTGATCAGGACGCCGCTACTCCCGGTCGCGAGCGCCAGCGGAACACCGCCCACGCCAGCAGTAGGTACGCCGCGGAAAGCCCCCAAAGGGTCATCCACTCGGTCCACACCTGGGCGAGCGACGCTCCCATCTGGGTGATCCGGAGTATGCCGGGCATTCCACTTGTGGAGGGGAGAACCTGGGCGGCTACGCGCAACCAGGATGGGATCGCCTCCGGGGGCCATGAGAAGCTGGCGAGGAAGACCGCGGGCAGCGACGTGAAAAGCAGCGTCTGTATGGCGGTCTCCCGGCGGGGAAACAACTCGCCGACGGCGAGGCCGAGCAGTGTGACGGACAAGAGGAACGGCGCGGTGAATAGCGCGAGCGTCCAGCCGCTCAAAGCCTGGCCGAAGCCGTAGATCCGAAAGACGACCCCAAAGTAGAAGACGGCGTGGACCGCGTACAGACCGACGAAGAAGACTGCACGCCCAAGCACGGTCGCGAGTGGTCCAGCCGGCGTTGCCGGGGCTGCCTGGCCGATTTCCCGTTCGGTGCCGCCCAGAAGGCCGATGCCGATCAGCAGCGTCTGCTGCAGGATCAGGACGAGGACTGGAGGGACCACGTAGGTCGCGTAGCCCTCGGTCGCGTTGAAGAGCGGCCGCGTCACGAGAGGGAGAGGGTCGCGCGCTGCGCGCGCCTGGGCGTCCGACATTCCCTGCGAGCGCAGGCGGGCGATCTCGATCCCTGCCGAGAGCGTTCCGGTTGCCTCCGACAGGCCGGTGAGCACCTGCCTGTACACCAGAAAGTACGACGCGTCGAGGTAGGCGCCGACCGTGCCCCGGGCCCCTCGTCGAACGTCGCGCTCAAGGCCCTCGGGTATCACGAGAATGCCCCCCGCGTCCCCCTCGCGGACGAGACGCTCCGCGACCGCGAGCTCGGGGACCTGGCGGGCCACCGAGACCAGATCGTGGGCGTCCACCATCCGGATGAGGCGTCGCGACAGCGCGGAACGGTCAAGGTCGACGACCACGACGGGGACCCTCTTCAGGACCTCTGGGAGGTATGGGATTGGGTAGAAGAAGGCATAGATGGTCACGGCACCCACGAGGATCAGGAGCGCTCCAGGGTCGCGAAAGACACGCACCGCCTGGTCTCTCAGCGCGACGAGCACACCTCTCACGCACGCCTCCAGAACCGCTCGTCACGGGCGAGTACACCGAGCCTCCACAGCGAGAGCGCGGGCAGCACGACCGCGAATGCCGCGAGGATGCAGATCTCGTCGAGGGATGAGGCCGCCGTTGCGCCGCGGATCGCCTGCTCCTGGAGCAGGCGCAGGTAGTGCGTCAGAGGAATCAGCGCTCCCCATGCCCGGCCCAGCAGCGGCATGGCGATCGTTGGGAAAGTGATTCCACAGAAGGCAAACGCGGGGCCGGAGAAGAACGCGGCGGCGCTCGAGGCCATCCGCAAGTTCATGAAGATCGTGACCAGGAGCGCCCCCACAGCCTGTACGGCCATGACGAACAGAACCGTGGCCAGGACAACGAGAGGGACACTCCCCTTTGGCGGGATCCGCACAACGACGAAGAGGCACGCCAGCATCCCGAGTCCGAGGAGTGAGAAGTGGATGCTATGAGGTAGCAGCTTGCCAACCGCGGCACGGACGATCCCGCCGCCGGAGAGGTCGATCCACTCGCGTGCGGTCCCGTCTCGGAGCTCCGAGCCGAAGGCCAGCACGGCAGTCATCAGGACGAAGATCTGCAGCATGGTAGGAAGAAGCGCCGTGAGCAGGAACGTGACATAGGAAAGTTCAGGGTTGAAGAGGGTGTGGCGCTCGACCCTGATCGGCTCGACGTGATCGAGGGCGGCCGACGGCGATTCTCCACGGGACTCGCGCATGCGCACCTCGATCCCGGCGGACAGCGTGCCCACCACGGCCCGGACGTCCCGCCTGATGATGCTGGCAGGTAGGAGGAACTGGGCGTTAAAGTGACACACCACCTTCGGCCCGGTCCCGCGACGGACGTCGCGGTCGAGGTTCACGGGCACGACGAGCAACGCGTAGGCCTTTCCCTGGCGGATGAGGTCCTCGCCTTGGTCCAGGTTCGAGATCTCGTACGCCACGCGCATCGTCCGGGTCGCGTCAATCATCCGCACGAGGCGACGTGACAGCGCCGAGTGGTCGGCGTCCAAGACGGCCACGGGCAGCTCGGACGGTACCTGCTGGTGGAAGATCGCCCAGAGGAGTGCGAACGAGAACACCGGCAGCGCCAGCATCAGCATTGGGTAAATAGGACGAGAAAGGACGCGCCGGATCTCGCGGCGCGCCACCGGGAGCACACCTGTCCGCGTTGCCGGGGGATAGACCGTCGCGTTCATGGTCTGGGTTACCTGGTGCCTTCGACCGTCACGACTGCGCTCATCCCGGGGCGGAGCCCGTCCAGAGAACCGACTGGCCGCGCGCGGACCTCGAAGGTCTTCAGGTCGAACCCGCCCTGCGCGTTGGTAGCCCGCCACGTGGCGAAGTCGCCCTGCGGGGCGATGTAGTAGATATCGAGCTGGACATCCCTGCCGCCAAGCGCCGGCACGCGGGCGGTGATCCGCCTTCCCATGGGGAGCTTCGCGAGCCGGTCTTCGCGCACGTTGAAGGTCACCCACAGGTCGGAGAGGTCGACGATCGTCACGACCGAGTACCCGGCCGCCACGACCTCACCCGGTTCGACGTTGTGGCGATAGACCTCCCCGGCAATCGGAGCAACAAGTCTGGTTTCGGCGAGGAAGGCCTCGACCTCCGAGATTGCACCGGATGCCCTGTCGACCATCGCGGCAGCGGCATCCTTGTCCTCCGGCCTGGCGCCCTTCAGGGCCATGTCGTACGAGGCCTTGGCGGCTTCCTCGGCGTCCTTGGCGGTCTTCCACCCGGCCTCGGCCTCATCGCGGCGCTGCGTTGGGAGGACACCGTCCGTGTTCAACCGGTCGACGCGACGGAACGTCTTCTCCGCGAACTCGGTGGCATGCTGAGCTCGAAGCCAGACATTCTTGGCGGCTCGAATCTCTTCCTCTCGTGCGCCGTGGTATGCCTTGTCCCGTTGTGCGGCGGCGGCACCCTTGGCGGCCTGGGCCTGGTCGAGCCGCGCTCTGATCTCCGGGCTGTCAAGCGTGGCGAGCTCTGCACCGCGGTCCACCCTCTGTCCGTCCCGGACCGCGAGCGTGGCCAACCTGCCAGCGATCTTCGACGCCACATTGACTTCGGTGGCCTCGACCTGTCCCTGCATCGTTTCTGGGGCGGGCCGGCTTGCGAGGAAGGCCGCTATTGCGCAGACGGCCACTCCCGTAGCAACGGCGACGGTCACAAGAAGGTACTTCGGCAGCCGGTTCATCGTTCCACCTCCACGTCCGCACGGGTCCTGTACTCCTCAAACCGCAAGGTCTCACCACACGCCGACAACAGCTCGGCGAGGTCGACATCGAATTCGTACGCTGCGGCGAGACGTTCCAGCTCGACCTTGGAAAGGGCAAGCCGCGCATCGACCACCTCGAGTGAGGTGGCGAGCCCCTCCTCGAACGCCCTGGTCCGCACCCGCAAGCTCTCATCCGCGAGCGCAACCGTGGCTTCGAGGGAATCGAACTGGTCCTTGGCTTTTTGGAGCTCTCTGAATCTCTCTTCTACGAGCGTGCCGACGTCGCGCCTTGCTTTCTGCTCAACGTACCCTAGCTGCTTCTGTCTGTCCTTGGCAGCCGCTACGCGGTGCGCACGCTCGAAGCCGTCGAAGAGTGTGATCTTGGCGCCGACGCCGATGGCCCATTCGGGGTCGAGGATGGTCAGATCGGCCTTGTGCAGCTCCTGGCGACCGAAGAGGTACACATCGGGGAAGAACCGAGCATGCTCCGATCGCAGGGAATCGGACGCCAGCTCCTGCTGGGCCGCAACGCGCCCCAGGAGGGGGTTCCCTGCCTGTGCCCGGCAGACGAAGTTGTCGAGAGGCTCGACGCCCTTCAGGAGGAAGAGGGGAGACGCCGGGTCGAGAGTCTCGTCGGACGTGGCCAGGGTGTTGGCGAGTGCGGTGCGGGCCAGCGCCACGTCGTGCTCGGAGCGTTTGAGCTCGCGTTGCCCCTCGGCTCGCGCGACCTCGGCGTGCAACCGTTCGGCCCTGGCGATGACACCCTCGTCTTCGAGACGCCGCGCTTGGTAGAGGTGCGTGTCAAGCGCATCCAGGACCTGCTTCCGGACGTCCCGCACCCTAAGAGCAAGGCGGAGGCCGAAGTACCTACTGGCTAGTTCGACCGTGAGCTCTTCTTCGGTCGCCTTTCCTTCCTGGACGGCGTCCTTGACCCTGGCTTCGGCGGCACGGTTGGCAGCGTCGATCTTGCCGCCTGTGAAGACAGGCCACGTGAGAGTTACGTCGGCCAGCCAGAACTTCTCTTTCTGGATGGTCTCGACGAACGGGGGCACGAGGGCCGGGGGTACGTTGGGGTTCAGCTGGAGGATGACGTCTCGGATCGGACTGAGGTCCATGACGAGCGGCGCGTTCATCTTGGTGTATCGGGCACTGGCATCGAACTGCGGGTAGTAAAGGCCGAAGGTGGCCGCCCGCTCTTCACGGCGGGCGCTTACGGCTTCGCTCGCTGCCTGCATGGACTCATTGGCTCCGTGGACGCGGGCGAGCGCCTCACCGAACGTGATCTCCTCAGCAGCGGCAGGCGTGAGTGTGAGGAATGCCACTGCTGCCGCGAGCGCCCGGGCTCTCATCGGGGACCTCCTATTCCGTCGAAGGTCAGGTCGACTACGCGGGTGAGGACAGGCGCTGAGCTCCGCCCTGGCCGAAGGGCGAACGTTCGGACGATCTGGCGAAGCGCGCCCTGGAGGGCGGTGGCAGCGAGAGCGACGTCGACGGGCCGAACCTCGCCGGTCTCGATCCCACGGCCGATAACCTCCGCGATCTGCTCGCGTTCACGATCCAGGAATGTCCGGCGGCGTTCTTCGAGGTAGAGCTCGATCTGATCGGCAGCCTCCTCGCGGACGGGGTAGAGCCGGGCGAGGCGGACGATGTGGACCACCGTTGACCGCGCGAGGGCGGCCAACTGCGCCCGTGTTCCGGAAGCCGCGGCGATCGCCCGCCGGGCCTCTGCGAGGATTCCCTGCTCCTCACGCTCGAAGACCTGCTCCACGATCTCGGACTTGCCGTCCGGAAAGTGATGGTAGAGGGCGCTCTTGACGACTCCGAGACGCCGCGCGATTTCGGAGAGCGAGGCACGGCGAAGGCCGTCCGTCATAATGAGATTGAGCGCGACGTCGAGGATCCGTTCCCGTGTCAGTGGTTGCATCAGCATTCCCCCATCAAGACTGAACATATGAACGAAACGTTCTGGAGTCTATGCTGGATCGGTATAGCCGTCAACCCCTGAGGACTGCCGCTGGCCCTGCATATGCCCGCCGTCGGGCAGAAGGGGTGGTAGTTTGCCCCACGATGGTGGCCGCAGCCACCATCTCGGCTGGAGGACCCATGGGCCCAAGAGAGAGCTTTCACATGACTCCAGAAGAGTTCCGTCGCCACGGAAGGGCCGTCGTCGACTGGATCGCCGACTACTGGGAGAGGGTGGAACGGCTCCCGGTCCTCTCAATGGTCCAGCCCGGGGATATCCGTGCCGCTCTGCCGGCCAGCCCGCCGATCGACGGTGAGCCTTTCGAGGCCCTGCTTCACGACATCGACTCGGTGATCCTGTCGGGCCTGACCCACTGGCAATCGCCCAACTTCTTCGCGTTCTTCCCGGCCAACACGTCGGGTCCGGCCATCCTTGGCGAGCTCCTCTCGGCCGGCCTCGGTGTGCAGGGGATGCTCTGGCTGACCAGCCCCGCATGCACCGAGCTCGAGACGCACGTCCTCGACTGGCTGGTGGAGATGCTGGGTTTGCCGGGGTCCTTCAAATCCGGTTCGACCGGCGGTGGAGTGATCCAGGATTCTGCGTCGAGCGCTGCGCTGTGTGCGCTCCTCGCGGCGCGCGAACGGGCGACGGGATTCCTCAGCAACGAAAAGGGCTGCGACGGTCGGCTCGTGGCCTACGCGTCCACCCAGACTCATTCATCGGTCGAGAAGGCGGTCACGATCGCCGGCCTCGGCCGCGCCAATTTGCGCCTCGTCGAGGTCGATGCCGCCTTCGCGATGCGGCCGGACGCTCTTGCCACGCGCGTCGTGGAGGACAGGCGTGCCGGCCTGCTCCCATGCTTCGTCTGTGCAACGGTTGGGACGACGTCATCGAACGCCGTCGACCCGCTGCCCCCGATCGGACGTATCGCCCGCGAGCAGGGTCTCTGGCTGCACGTGGATGCGGCAATGGCCGGCACGGCCGCGATCTGCCCGGAATTCCGGCACCTTCAGGACGGACTCGAATTTGCGGATAGCTACTGTTTCAACCCTCACAAGTGGATGTTCACCAACTTCGACTGCGACTGTTTCTGGGTGGCCGACCGCACGGCCCTCGTCAGGACCCTCAGCATCCTCCCCGAGTACCTCAAGAACCGAGCCACCGAATCCGGCGCGGTGATCGACTACCGCGACTGGCAGATCCCGCTCGGGAGGCGTTTCCGGGCATTGAAGCTCTGGTTCGTGATCCGATCGTACGGCGTGAGCGGACTTCAGTACCACGTTCGGCGGCACATCGAGCTGGCGCAGACGTTCGCGAGCTGGGTCGAGGCCTCGGACCGCTTCGAGCTCGCAATGCGCCCGCCGTTGAATCTCGTCTGCTTCAGGCATCGAAGAGGGGATGTGTTCAACCGCGATCTCCTCGATCGCGTCAACCAGGGCGGCAGCTTCTACATGACGCACACCACGTTGGAAGGCCGGTTCACGCTGCGTTTCTGCGTCGGCCAGACCCGCACGGAAGAGCGCCACGTGGAGGCTGCGTGGCGACAGATC
>Ga0182021_10000114_pt1 | contig 71898 bp, 72 predicted proteins | sample 612E3MmetaG_FD_120493 | JGI IMG/M metagenome (GOLD analysis project Ga0182021, IMG submission 120493) | Permafrost microbial communities from Stordalen Mire, Sweden - 612E3M metaG (Illumina Assembly) | ecosystem: Environmental > Terrestrial > Soil > Wetlands > Permafrost | place: Sweden...
ATCGATTGTGACCACGTGATACCTGAACCAATCTCCTCAAATCAGATATCATTAATCGCCAATCGGAAATTTCTTTGCCGGGGTGGCGGAATTGGTAGACGCACAGGACTTAAAATCCTGTGTCCTGCAAGGGGCGTGCGGGTTCGAGTCCCGCCCTCGGCACGAAAGAACTCACCCGAGAACACATGAGTGGGAATTCTGAGCGACCCCGAGTGAGCGAAGCGAGTCGGGGGGGAGTCGAAGGATCAAGCCCTCGGCACACACAAGGAGCTTCTCAACTGACTGACTGCTGACTTCTGGCGGAAGGCTGATCCGCACGGAATCGGCAAGATCAATCCTGGAGCAAACTGGATTAAGGGCGGGGCGTCTGCCGCCCGAGACAGCATGGCCCGTACATAAAAAAGGCTCTGCGTCTGCAGAGCCTCGCATTGAATCAATCCTTTCTTACCGCATCTTCTTCTCAAACTTCAGACTTACTCCAGCAGGTGCCGAAGTCTTTTCGTTCGGAACAAAGACGTGGAGCTTTTCCCAGACGCGCATATGCTCTCCCGGCGCCCCGAGTTTCCACGTGTCGGTAACTCCCTCTCCGGCGGCCCGGATGGTCAGTTTTTTCCGGGGTCCAACGGCTCCGTCACTCCGCTCCCACTGGTACTCCACTGTAGCCGGTTGCTTGTTCACAAATATTGTCCCAACGAACTCGAGGGTCGTCGGTGCCGGCCCGGAGTATGCCTTCGGATTGGCAACCACAACGACCTTTGTTACCTTTGCATCTTGAACTATTTTCCGTTGCGGGGATGCGGCCAGGAAAATCCCCGCTATCAGGACGATGGCAAAAACGTTGAGACAGCGCATGGAATGTTTTCTCCTTGATTGGTGTGAGGATAAATTCATGGGGTGTTCAATCTCACTGCTTCTTGTGGCGGACTGGAAATCGTCGCTGGGGGCAACGCCAGTGGATGTTGAGACTATATCCGGACAAAATCAATCCTCAAATAAGGGAGAATTATTGGTTCACTGAATCATTGACGCATTGGTTCTGTTGAATGTTGATCAGTCTTCGTCACCAAATCCCATGAATCCGAACCTTTACATACGTCTCATTCATGACCTGAACTGTTCTTATCTTCACTATGATCGAATCGATGCGCGACGACGTTCTCTCCCAGACCGTTTCATGTGCGGGAATTGTCAGCATCGAGATGATCTTGATGAGTGCTTACAGGATGATGGTGTGGAAACTGGGAATCGTGTGCTTTCGCTGCCATTCTGTCAAGCAAAAAGTCCCTTCAGTGATCGTGGGAGAATTTCACCTGATCTCCCGATTATTCTCTGTGTTGCCTCCACTGAAGTATTTTTGTATTTTAACCAGCGCACGCACCGAATGTTCTGCCGACAGCCCCTGGGTTGGCCACCCTACTGAAAACGAGAGACAACGAACCATGCGTATCCTTGATCAACACAAACTCGTGAGCGAACTCAAAGCCTACGTTGGGAAGATGACGTCCGGCGAGAGATATGAATTCGAGATGATGCAAAAGCGCGACAAAGACGACGAGGAGCTAGATCAACTCGCCTGGGCGAAGCTTGAAACTATGCACAAACGACTGGTAGTGAAAAAGACTAAGAAAGAAATTGAAGAACTGTTTCGAAAAATGACCTCAAATCCTGATCAAGAAAAGGCGTAGAGTCTATGAAATATAGAAGATTTGGTAAGACCGGAATAGACGTATCGGAAATCGGCTATGGCGCCTGGGGAATCGGCGGAGCAATGTGGCAAGGGGCGACGGACGAAGAGTCGTTGAAGGCGTTGCACACCGCGATTGACCTCGGGTTGAATTTCATTGATACGGCTCTGGTCTATGGCGACGGACACAGCGAACAGTTGGTCGGAAAGGTGGTGAAAGAAAGGAAAGAGCGGGTCTATGTTGCTACGAAAGTCCCACCGAAAAATGGTAAGTGGCCGGCCAGACCGGGGACAAAGCTGCGTGATGCGTTCCCCTACGATTATATTCTTCAGTCTGCGGAAACCAGCCTTCGCAACCTCGGAACGGACTCAGTGGACATCCTTCAACTGCATGTGTGGAATGACGATTGGACGGATGATTCAGAGTGGTCTGATGCTATTGCGAAACTGAAGGAGCAGGGGAAAATACGCCATTTTGGTGTCTCGATAAACGATCATCAGCCAAATAACGCACTTCGCCTCGCTGCAACTGGAAAAGTCGACACGTTTCAAGTGATTCATAACATATTTGATCAATCGCCCGAAGAAAAGCTATATCCCTATTGTCTCGAGAAGAACATCGGTGTCATTGTGCGAGTCCCGCTCGATGAAGGTGGTCTTGGTGGAAAAATCACTAGAGACACACAGTTTCCGGATGGTGATTTCAGAATTGGATACTTCCGGGATGATCGAAAGAAGCAGATCGTTGAGCATGTCACAAAACTCGAAAAGCTGCTGGGAAAAGAAGCTCAGACTGTTCCTGAGCTGGCTCTTCGATATGTTCTCAGTCATCCGGCCGTTTCGACTGTCATCCCCGGAATGAGGACTGTCAGAAATGTCGAGACAAACTGCAAATTGTCAGATGGAACGCTTCTTAGCGAGAAGATGATGCTCGAGCTCAAAAACCATCGGTGGGATCGCAATTTTTACCGCTAATTGGACTTCGCCGAGGGCCAAGATTCCTCTCGTTTGGCTGCCTCAGAAAAATGGCAACGATTCCGCGAATTAGTTTGTTGATTTTCCCTTGAATTATCCGTATTATTTCACTGTTTCAGTACAGGCAGGCCCAAGTACAGCTTCTATGGGCTCTTAGCTCAGTTGGTTAGAGCGCTACCTTGACATGGTAGAGGTCATAGGTTCGAGTCCTATAGAGCCCACCAGGGAAATTCCGGATTACGCTTTTTTGTGTCTGCTCCTGCAAGAGGAGCGAGTTCGAATTGGCATAGGACTTTTGATAAGGTCAACGCTCTGAGCTCAAGAGAACCCATACACATCGGTTGTGAGCGCAGTTTCGTTTGAGTGGGATGAGGTTGCCAATCGGAGATTTTCTCCGATTTTTTTTGTCTTAGGAACAATGGCGAAGATCAAAATTACATTTCCAGACGGCAACTCCAAGGATTACGACTCCGGAGTCACCGGACTGCAGATTGCAGAAGGCATCAGCAAGGGACTGGCGCGTGAAGCGCTTGCGGTTGAAGTGAACGGAGAGGTATGGGATCTTAACCGTAAGATCACGGCGGATGCAGCCTTGAAGATCCTGAAGTGGAAAGATGATGGCGGAAAGTATGCTTTCTGGCACAGCTCCGCCCATTTGATGGCCGCCGCTGTCGAATCCCTTTTCCCCGGGACAAAATTCGGGATTGGTCCGCCCATCGAGGTAGGATTTTACTATGATCTCGACATGGGAGATCATACTTTGACAGGCGAGGATCTTAAGAAGATTGAAGATCGGATGGTTGAGCTTTCCACGAAAAACGATCAGTACGTTCGAGAGGAACGAAATTGGGAAGATGCGGTTTCGTATTTCAAGGAGAAGAAGGATCCCTATAAGCTTGAGTTGCTGGAGGAATTAAAAGGTCAAGTGATCACCTTCTATCACTCCGGAGCGTTCACAGATCTTTGCTATGGTCCGCACCTGGCCACCACAGCGCCCATCAAGGCAATCAAGTTGCTTAGTGTTGCCGGCGCGTACTGGCGAGGGAGCGAAAAGAACAAGATGCTTCAACGCATCTACGGGGTGACCTTCCCCAACACCAAAGAGCTCGACGAGTATCTGTTCCGCCTCGAAGAGGCAAAACGAAGAGACCATCGAAAGCTCGGCCAGGAACTGGAAATTTTTCTGTTGACACCGGCTGTCGGAGGCGGGCTTCCGCTCTGGCTGCCGAAGGGAACAATCATCCGTGAAAATCTGGTCGATTTTCTTCGCATCGAGCAGAAGAAGCGCGGGTACGATTTTGTGATGACCCCGCACATCGCTAATTTGGATCTTTACAAGACGTCGGGACATTATCCGTACTACAAGGATTCACAGTTTCCTCCCATCACGATGCCCGATGGTGAGCAGTACATGCTCAAGCCGATGAATTGTCCGCATCACCATCAGATCTACTCGGTGAAACCGCGGTCGTATCGCGATCTTCCGGTGAGACTGGCTGAATTCGGAACGGTGTATCGCTACGAGCAGTCGGGCGAGATGAACGGCCTGATACGTGTCCGAGGATTTACACAGGACGACGCGCACATCTACTGTGCACATGATCAACTGAAGGACGAGATCACGTCGACCGTCGAGCTTACCCAGTTGGTGTTCAAGACGTTTGGCATGGAAGTGAAGATCCGTTTGTCGTACAGGGACGACAAGAACGTTGAGAAATATGGCGGCGATGCGGCTTTTTGGGAACAGGCACAACGAGAAATCAAAGAAGTTGCTGATGAGATGAAGCTGGACTACTTTATCGGCATTGGCGAGGCGTCCTTCTACGGTCCCAAAATCGATTTCATGGTAAAAGATGCATTGGGACGCACGTGGCAGCTCGGCACGGTCCAGGTCGACTATGTTATGCCGGAGCGATTTCAGTTGGAGTATACGGCAAGCGACGGAAAGAAACATAGGCCGGTCATCATTCATCGCGCTCCGTTTGGGTCGCTTGAACGATTCATTGGAATCCTCATTGAGCATTTTGCCGGCGAGTTTCCGTTGTGGCTTGCACCCGTGCAGGCAGCTGTTCTGCCCATCACAGATCAATATGCGGAGTATGCCAAGGAAGTCATTGCGCAGATGAAAGATGCCGGTGTGCGGGCTGAATTTGATGACCGTAACGAAAAAATCGGCTATAAGATTCGGGACTGGGAATTGAAGAAAGTTCCATATATGCTTGTGGTTGGCGAGAAAGAAAAATCGAGCAATACCGTCTCTGTCCGACAGCACAAAAAGGGAGATCTTGGAGCGATGAGCCGTGAGGCATTCATCGCAAAAGTCGCCGATCTCGTTCATCAGAAATCACTCACTCTATAGGAGAAGTCCCCATTAAGCAAGAACGCGCGCGCATCAATACTGAAATCAGGGCACCCCAGGTTCGGGTGATCGATGAAGAGGGGACACAGCTTGGAGTCCTGGCAGTGAAGGATGCCATTGCTGCCGCAACAGCAAAAGCACTTGATCTGATTGAGATCGTTCCGACGGCGGATCCGCCTGTCTGCAAGATCATGGATTTTGGCAAGTACAAGTATGAAATTGCCAAAAAGGACAAATTGCAGAAGAAGCATCAGCATGTCACGTTGGTGAAAGAAATTCGGTTTCACCCAAATACTGATACACATGATTTCGATTTCAAAGTGCGCCATGCCCGTTCATTCATCGAAGAAGGGCATAAGGTGAAAGCGACGGTGGTCTTCAAGGGCCGTGAAATCACCTACCAGGACCAGGGACGCGCCATGCTGGATCAATTTACAACTCAGCTTGAGGATATCGCGAGAATTGATGCTCCGGCAAAAATGGAAGGACGTCAAATGATCGCATACTATGTCGCCGATAAATCTAAAAAGAAGACGACCGAAGGTAGTAAACAAACGACAGAACCATCATAACGGAGTACCGTATGCCAAAGATGAAAAGCCGACGCCGCGCGCTGAAATCATACAAGGTGACAGCGTCAGGAAAGATCAAAAGGCGGAAAGCGTTTCGAAGTCACATCCTGACTTCGAAGTCCACAAAACGAAAGCGCCATCTTCGCAAGCCAGGACTCGTCTCTGAGACCGAGGCGTACAAAGTGCGACGATTTTTGCTAGCATAATCAAGAAGGAGACAGTTTCATGCCGCGTTCACAAAACAAAGTCGCCTCTCACAGGCGCAGAAAAAAACTCCTCGGGAAAGCGAAAGGCTACTGGGGCGCTCGAAGCAAAGTCCACACCGTAGCAAAGCATCACGTTGAGAAAGCGCTCACGCATGCTTATCGGCATCGAAGGACGAAGAAGCGTCTCTTTCGAGGAATCTGGGTTGCCCGCATCAACGCAGCCGCCCGTACTCATGGAACAACTTATTCGAAATTGATCGCCGCACTTGATAAGAAGTCGGTGGAAATCAATCGAAAGGTGCTGGCGGATCTGGCTGTCAATAATCCTGAAGCTTTCGCCGAAGTGGTAAAGTTTGTGGCTGCTTAGTAGCGATCTTCCTGTCAATCGATCAAGTCCCGTTCGCTGAGCAGTCAGAGAACGGGACGATGGGCAGGAAGATTTTTCGTTATCAGGTGCGTGTTGGCGGAAGGATGAAAACCGTCAGGTAAGCTTCGACAATCTAGAGCTGGGAGGTGCACAATGCCGCGATTTGGTACACACGCTCTCGATTTTGATGTAGTTATTGCCACGGAGGACAAGGTCCTCGATGCAAGGCATTTCAATGTGCTCTATGGCGTTTTCAGTGCCTGCGGAGCGGACTACTTCGCATACGTCGAGCCAAAGATGTTTCAAGCATACTTCCTCAAGTCAGCTCAAGGAAAAAGGCGCGCGGATGATCTTGTCGCCACGCTGACAGAGCTGAAGAAACTCATGCCGGACTACGTCGGCGTTGGAGTCGGCAGGTCTCAGGGATGCCTCGCTGCACGTTTCGGATGGAGTGGCAAGATCAAGCAACCACCCGTCGGAGAAGAAGTCCAAAAAGCCGGAGCCGAGGCAAGCGCCAAACGAGGATAGCCGATCCCTCCTTCGAACCGGATTCTCCGGACACCTCAACAAATCAAATCTCATGAATGCAAGAATAAGCGAAGCACGGGCTTCTTTCCAGACGGCGCTTGAAAAAGCGCAAACAGATGCCGATCTCGACCAGGTTCGCGTGCAATTCCTCTCTCGTAGTGGAGCTATTGCGAACCTCTTCGAAGAGATGAGGTCGCTTCCTGTTGCCGAAAAGCCCGCACTGGGGAAACTGCTGAACGTCCTGAAATTCGAAGCACAGGCCGCGTTCGATGAAAAGAAGCGAACGCTGGATGCGTCAACAGTCCGTGGAAGTGACACGGTGGATCTCACGCTTCCGGGCAGGCCAAGGCCAGTCGGTACCAAGCATCCCCTCATGCAAACCATCGACGATATCAAGAGAATTTTCGTCAGTATGGGATTTTCGGTTGCCACGGGGCCTGAGATTGAGACGGATTACTACAATTTCGGCGCTTTGAATTTTCCTGCTGATCATCCTGCCCGCGATATGCAGGACACTTTTTTCATCTCGAAGGATATTCTCCTGCGGACGCACACCTCCCCGGTGCAGATTCGAACTATGGAAAAGCAGAATCCGCCGGTACGCGAGATCATGCCGGGAAGAGTGTACCGCAACGAAGCGATCAGTGCCAGAAGCCTGGTGAGCTTCTACCAAATTGAGGGCCTGTACGTCGATCAGGGTGTGACCTTCAGCGATCTCAAGGGGACGCTGGTTGCCTTCGCTCGCCAATTCTATGGGAATGACGTGCGATTCAAATTCCGCCCAACCTTCTTTCCTTTTACGGAGCCGAGTGCGGACATGTATATCTCGTGCTTCCTGTGCAAGGGAAAGGGGTGCCGTATGTGCAAGCAGGCGGGCTGGCTGGAAATTCTGGGATCGGGAATGGTCCATCCGCACGTACTGAAGAACGTGGGTTACGACACAGAGAAGTATACTGGATTTGCTTTTGGCATGGGCATCGAGCGTACGGCGTCGCTTCGCTATGGCGTCGATGACCTGCGACTCTACTACGAAAATGATGTCAGATTCTTGAAACAGTTCTAGTTACGAGCCACCTATGAAGATTTCTCACAATTGGTTGAAGGAGTACATCCCTGTTCGGCTGAAGCCATCGCAACTGGCAGAAGACCTTTCCATGATCGGGTTGGAGGTGGAGGGATTTGAAGAACTTGCCGCGAAGTATCAGGGCTTCGTCGTTGCGCAGGTTCTCGAGAGAACGAAGCATCCTCATGCCGATCGATTGTCCGTCTGCAAAGTCAATGTCGGAAACGAAGACCTGCAGATAGTCTGCGGTGCACCCAATGTTGATGCAGGACAAAAAGTCGTCGTTGGATTGGTCGGAGCAACGGTCCCCAGGAATCAGCATGATTCCGATGGTAGACCGTTTGTTCTGTCGCAGGTGAGCATTCGCGGCGTTCAATCGAGTGGAATGATCTGTTCAGAATATGAACTCGCTGTCGGCGACGACGCCAACGGAATCCTTGTTCTGAATCCGAAAGCAAAACCGGGGACACCGTTCGCCAAGCACCTCGGATTGTCAGATGTCGTGTACTCTATGGAGATTACCGCGAATCGCGGTGATTGGTTGAGTCACATTGGGGTGGCACGCGAACTTCAGGTGATCATGGATGCGAAGGCATCATTGCCGGCGAGCCTCATCAAAGAGAGCAAGACTCCGGTCGGTAAACACGCGACGATCAAGATTATTGATGCGGCCAAGTGCCGGCGGTATGTGTCACGAGTTGTTCGGAACGTTAAAGTGGGACCTTCTCCAAAATGGTTGCAGGACAGATTGATGGCGATCGGTCTTCGGCCGATCAACAACATCGTTGACATTACGAATTATGTCCTGATGGAAACCGGACAGCCGCTTCACGCATTTGATTATGATACACTCGAGCGACACACCATTGTCGTGAAGTGTGCGAAGGATGGTGAGAAGTTTACCACGCTCGACGGTAAAGAGCGAACTCTTCGTGCGGACACTCTGATGATCTGTGATGCCGAGAAACCGATTGCCATCGCAGGTGTGATGGGCGGTGCAAACACAGAAATCAGTGAGCGAACAACGAACGTTCTGATCGAAAGCGCAAACTTCGACCCGAGCAGTATACGGAAGACGTCGAAGTATCTCGGCCTCTCAACGGATGCCTCGCAGCGATTTGAGCGCGGAGTTGACATGGAGATGTCCCTCTACGCAGCGAATCGTGCAGCGGAGCTTCTACAGAAGTTGGCAGGTGGGGAAGTGCTGAAAGGAGCGATTGATGTTTACCCTCGCAAACTGCAGCCAGCAAAGATTTCTCTTCGTGTCAGTCGGACGAATGCAGTTTTAGGAACTTCGTTCACGCAAAATGAGATCGTTTCTTTCCTCAAACGGCTTGAGCTGAAAGTAGCGAAGCGAACAAGGGACAGCATCACCTTCATTGTGCCGAGTTTTCGCTATGACCTTGTTGAGGAAATTGACTTGATTGAAGAAGTGGCCAGAGCCTACGGCTACGACAAGATTGAGACGAAAACGCGAACGACGATCGACTTTACGAAGCCTTTGAACACAGGTTCGTTGCAAGAGAGCTTGCGCGACTACTTCATCGGCGCAGGTTTCAACGAGATGCTGACGTACAGCTTGCAGGACAAGGCAAAGGGATTGATGACGGGGGAGAGGGCTGTAGAAGTCTTGAACCCTGTCAGTGCAGAGGCGTCTGTCCTTCGAACAAGCCTCATTCCCGGGGCTTTGACGGTCGTGAAGCACAATCGAGCTCATGGCTTGAACGATCTGCGTCTCTTCGAGATTGGAAATGTTTTTGCCCTTAAGGGAGAGAAGCCGACTGACGATTTGGCCGATTTTCTTGAGGATGAGAGGATTCTCATGGTAATGAGTGGCAGCGTTGTCCCACAGCAATACGGATCGGAACACAGGGGAGTGGACTTTTTTGACCTCAAAGGTGAGGTCCAGGCGTTGCTTTCCAAGTTTTGCCTTGACAAATACAGGTTTATTTCATATGATACCGCGGGCGCTTTAATTGAAAGCGCTCTAGCAGTTGAAATCAATGGTACTTATGCCGGACTTCTCGGAAAGGTTGGCAAGTCAATCTCAGAACGTTTTGATATTGACGATGCCATCTTTGTATGTGAAATGAGAGTGAGCGCACTTGTCGGGAGACGGACAGCAGAGAAGAAGCTGACCCCGCTCCCAAGATTTCCAAGTGTTGACCGCGATCTGGCGTTCGTTGTAGACTCGGTTGTGCAGCACGAAACTGTTGAGCGTACCATCAGGGAGGCTGGTGGAACCCTGCTCGCCAATGTAGTCCTCTTCGATCTTTATCAGGGGGACCAGGTTGGGGCTGGCAAGAAGAGCCTGGCATACTCATTGGAATTCCAGCCGTTGGACCGCACGTTGACCGATCGCGAGATCGATGCAGAAGTGAATCGTATCGTTCAGCGGGTTGAGGAAGCGTGCAAAGCGAAGTTGCGGGCCACATGAATGTGCGCCTGACTGTTCCAGAGAATCTGAAGGAGACCTCGTTTGCCTGATCAGCAATCGGAAGCTGAAGTCGTGAGCGGCAAAGACGTCCGGAGTCTCGAGACCTCTCTCGAAACGCTTTGGGAAAAAGCGCGTCGAGTCTCCGAAGCCCTCGTTCAAATGAAAGAAATGAACGTGGATCTTCGGAAAAGGATGGAGGATCTCGAAGCTGTGGAGCAGCGCCTCATGCTGGATTTGGCAGACAAGGAACGTGAAGTGGAACGTCTGCGTCAGGAGGTACTTCGTGTACAATCCAACGGATCGAACATGCTCACGAAAGAAGAAAAGGAGGCACTGAAAGCAAGGATCAAGGACCTCATTACGAAGATCAGTTCACACTTGTAGTCCTCGGGTTCTTGTTTTGGTCGCGGCAAAGGCTGAATGATGGTGAAACCTGCTAATGTCCCTCAATCGATGCGTGAGAGTCTATGAACGGTAAGAGCATAAAAGTAAAAATCTTCGGTTCGGAGTATCCTCTTCGCGGGGAAAACGAGGATTTCACCAAAAAGATTGCAGCCTATGTGGATACGATGATATCCACCATTCATGAGAAGATACCTGAGCAACCGCCGCTGACCGTGGCGGTGCTGTCAGCATTGAACATCACTGAAGACTTAATGAAAGAACGAGAACGCAATCAGCAGTCCTTGACACATTTGGAAACGGAGATCATTAAACTGTCGAACTACCTGGACAATTGTCTGGAAGTTGACGCGACAGGTCCGAAGACTGAATAATCTGATTTGATTCTCGAGTGTTCCTTCTCAAATGAAGTACGGACGGGCAAGTTTCCGCACCGTCTGCCGTGATCAAAACTTATTAAAGAACCTGACAGTTACTTTAATAGGGAGCTTGACTCATAAGCGTGGAGCGCAAGCCACCTCTCCGCCTCTGGTGGAGATGCCAAGCGATGACTCTCGATTCATCGGGACGAGCGGGTAGTGGAAGTGTGAAATGCTTAGGCGGGCACCCACCGTGTTGAAAACAGAGGTTCTTTCAATACACCTTGATCTTCGGCCGACGAGTGCGGATTTTTTTTGCTTGCGCGAGAGTTGACGAAGAGGAGCTGTCATGGAATTGTTGATTTTCATACCGATTGTCGTCATTACTGCTGGCTTGACGTTTTACGCCGGTTGGTACCTGAACGCGAAATCGGGTCAGAATAAGATCACGAGTGCCCACGAACGCGCAAAGCGCATACTGGAAGACGCGGAAAAAGACGGAAACACGCTCAAACGGGAAAAGCTGCTGGAGGCCAAGGATGAATGGTACAAGAAGAAGAAAGAGTTCGAGGCCGATGTGCAGTCCAAGAAGAACAAGCATCAGGCCTTCGAAAAACAGCTGATATCCCGTGAAGAAAACGTTGACCGAAAGTTGGACCTTCTGAGCAAGAAAGAGATTGCCCTGCAAGCCGTCGACAAGGATTTGGTCGAAAAACGCAAGAGAATAGAGGAAAAGGACAAAGAGCTTTCGAGGCTCATGGGAGAGGAAAACACCCGGCTGGAGCGCATTTCCGGTATCACGAGGGAAGAGGCCAAGAAACAGCTCAGTGACAATCTGCTTGAAACCGTGAAGGCCGAATCGGCCCAACTCATGAAAGAGGCCCGGGATAAGGCCAAGGAAGAGGCCAAACGAGAAGCCCAAAAGTTCATCATTCAGGCGATCCAAAGGACCGCTGCGGACCATACCGTTGAATCCACTGTCAGTGTGCTAAATCTTGAGAGCGATGAGATGAAGGGGCGGATCATTGGCCGGGAAGGAAGGAATATCCGGGCGTTTGAAGCTGCTACAGGCGTAGATGTTATAGTAGATGACACACCTGAAGCTGTTATCCTGTCAGGATTTGACCCATTTCGTCGAGAAGTAGCTCGAGTATCTCTGGAGCGCTTAATCGCAGATGGCCGAATTCACCCGGCGAGGATTGAGGAAGTCGTAGAAAAGGTCCGCAAAGAACTCGAGGAAGAAACTGTCAAAACAGGCGAGAATACGCTTCTGGAGGTTGGTCTTCATGGCGGACATCCTGAGATCATCAAGCACATTGGAAGGATGAAATATCGCTCAAGCTATGGTCAAAATTTACTTCAACATAGCATCGAAGTTTCTTTCCTGAGCGGCATTATGGCCGCCGAGCTTAATCTGGATCCGATGCTGGCCAAGAGAGGTGGATTGCTTCACGATATTGGGAAGACTATCGACAGAAGTGTGGAGGGTCCTCACGCGCTCTTGGGATATGAGCTATGCAAGAAGTTCAACGAGCACCCTATAGTCGTGAATGCAGTGGGTTCTCACCACGAAGATATCCCGATGGAGCATCCCATCTCCGCGTTGGTTCAAGCAGCCGACGCGATAAGTGGTGCGAGACCAGGGGCGCGCAGGGAATCCGTTGAAGGTTACGTGAAACGCCTGGAAAAACTGGAGTCCCTCGCAAAATCGTTCAAAGGGGTTGTAAACACATACGCAATCCAGGCCGGGAGGGAGATTCGCGTCATCTGCAATCATGAACTTATTGATGATGCGGCTGCCGATCAGTTGTCGCATGAAATCGCCAACAAAATTCAGCAAGAAATGGAATATCCGGGTCAGATCAAGGTTATGGTGATTCGGGAATTCCGCTCGGTTTCGTTTGCGAAATGATTCCAAAGATCTGATGCATACATAAGGATTTGGCTTGGGCAAATCTCAGTCATCGGCGATTCTTCGTGTAGGAGTGACAGGGGGGATTGGAAGCGGCAAGTCGCTTGTTTGCTCATTGTTTGCGAAGAGGGGCATTCCGGGTCTCTCTGCCGATGCGATTGCAAAGGATTTGATGCAAAACGATGCCTCATTGCGCTCGCAATTGAGTGTGCTGCTTGGGGAATCATCTTTTCGGGTTGATGGATCCCTGAATCGGACTTATGTGGCAGATCGAATTTTCTCTGACAAATCGCTGCAGCAGAAGGTCAACCGACTCGTTCACCCGAAAGTCGAAGCAATGCTTGACGGTAGGTTCCTGGCAATGGAGCGATCAGGGAAGCGGATCGGAATTGTAGAAGCAGCGTTGATTTATGAAGCTGGATATGATAAACGACTCGATGTAGTGATTGTTGTCGATGCTCCGGAAACTGAGCGAATCAAGCGGGTTGTCGAACGCGACAAGTTGTCCTCGGCAAAAGTACGCAAGCGCATCGCAGCACAGTCCCCAGCAGAACAAAAAGCAGCAAAGGCAGATTACCTTATCCACAATACGGGCTCGCTGTCGGAGTTGGAATCTTCAGTCCAATTCCTCTCAATCATCCTTCATACTATCAGCAAGAAACAATGAACGAAGACAAGAATCTCTTTCTGAAAGAAGAACGCTATTTCTTTCGCACGTACAAGCGCCTGGGTCTCGACATTGATCGTGGAGAAGGCGTGTATCTTATTGCGCGCGATGGGAAACGCTATCTCGATTTCTTTGGCGGCTTGGCAGTGAATGCACTTGGGTATAATCACCCGGCTGTGAACAAGGCGATCATCGACCAGGTTCACAAATACATCCATTTGTCAAACTACTATGTCCAGGAGCCGCAGGTGGATCTGGCGGAGAGGGTGATCCAGGCGTCCGGATTTCAGCGCGTGTTCTTCTCGAATAGCGGGACGGAAGCGGTGGAAGGGGCAATTAAGGTCGCAAGAAAGTGGGGGAAGAAACACGGCAAGACCGAACTGATCGGACTCTCGAATTCGTTCCACGGTCGAACGATGGGTGCGTTGTCATTGACGGAGCGTCCGAAGTATCGCGAAGGATATGAGCCTTTTCTTCAAAACGTCAGCCACATCGAGTTCAATGACGTCGCCCAGTTGCGGGCAGTGGTGAATGAACAGACACTTGGGATCATATTGGAATTCATTCAGGGAGAGGGAGGCATCTTCGTGGTCAGTTCTGAATTCGCCTCAGCGTTGAACGAACTGCGGCAGAAATTCGGTTTCCTGATTATTGCTGATGAAATCCAGTCCGGGATGGGACGGACAGGAAAGTTTTTTGCATTCGAACATTTCGGTGTCAGGCCAGACATTGTGGTCATAGCAAAGGCCATTGGCGGCGGACTTCCGCTAGGGGCTTTTCTTGGAAACGAACGGGTTGCAGATGTATTGACGTACGGTACTCACGGAACGACGTTCGGTGGCAACCCTGTAGCATGTGCGGCGGGCGTGGCGGTCTTTCAGGAAGTAATCGACAAAGGGTTGATGAAGAGAGCCGGCGAAATCGGTGGCTATTTGAAAACGCAGTTCGAAGGCGTGAAGAAGGAATTCCCGGATCTCGTGAAAGATGTTCGAGGTCTCGGCTGCATGCTTGGAGTCGAGCTCACTCAGGACGGACAGCCAGTCGTCGATCAACTTCAAGAACAAGGATTCCTGGTGAATTGCACGCATAATACGGTTCTTCGGTTTCTGCCTCCATTCATCATCACTCGCGAAGAGTGCGATGCGCTGGTCAAGGCTCTCACACGTATTCTGGGTGTATTGTCGCATGCCAAGAAATAGCGACCTCATCAAACCATTTGGGTAGAGCTGTTGGATAAATCACATTTCACACTTTCCATCATCAAAAGGAGGAAACCATGAAAAAGCTGTCGTTTGCAGTTCTCGTGGTTTTGATGTTCGTCTCTGTGGGACTGGCGCCGGCTCAATTCAAGATGGCGGTTGGAGGGGGCATGGGATTGAATCTGAACCTGTATAGTGGATCCGACGTGAATGGCGGGTCCGGAATTGGATTCGCTGTTGCAGGTCAGGCTGACATGTCATTTTCAAAAACCATCGGAGTATTGACATCCGTTTACTTCTATGATAATCGCAGCGGATCGTATACGCAAACTGGCAACTACTACGGCACCAATTACACCCAGGATATCTCCGCGAGCGTCGCATATTTTGAGATCGAGCCGCTCTTCAAGTTAAAACTCGACGAGGCTCCTATCTATTTCGTTCTCGGGCCGTCTCTGGGGTTCAACATGCAAAACTCGTATGAAGCGAAGACGACTGCGAATAATCAAACCTCGACTCAGAAGGCAACGATTCAGAACATGAATACGCGCTTCGAGCTCAAAGGCGGGGGTGGGTACATTTATCCCATTTCGAAAACGATGCGAGTCAACACCCAACTTACTTTTGGCTATGGCCTTACGAATGTGGTCCAGGATGTGAATTGGAAGATTCTCTCCTTTGGATTGTTGGCATCGTGGGAAATTGATGTGGTGAAGTAGAGCGCGTCTTCTGTTTCGTCAGATTCGTGCACGAGCGGCTCTGGAACAAATATTCCAACTGTCGCTCTAGTCCGTATTGACATTGTGCTCGCAGATCACTAGATTTAAGAAATGTTGTCGGGGTTGAATCGAAGGGAAGAAACGGATCGTTCAACCAATAAACTGTTTCCAATCACTCAAAGCGAGGTGTTCGATGAAGAGATCATTACTACTCACAGTGGCGGTATTATTTCTGGCTATTCCGTTCGTAGCGTTCGGCCAGTATTTTGAAGCCGGAAAGAGCTATGCCGGTCCGTCCATCGGTCTGTCATTCCTTGGTTCCACCCCGGAGTTCGGCTTGAACTATGAATATGGAATGAAAATGGAATTCGGAACAATTGGTATCGGTGGTCTCTTCCGTTACTGGGGTTACAGCGATGATTGGGGATACGGCAAGTTCAAGTATTCGAATATCCTCATTGGTGCTCAGGGCAACTATCACTTCAAGATGGATGCCGGCAGCAAGCTTGATCCGTATGCGGGTATTATTCTTGGTTACGATGCTTCGTCCGCGACATGGACGGGAGCATCCAGTTACTACGGATTTACACCGTCGGTGAGCTCTGGCGGTCTCGTATTGAATGCTCACGGTGGATGCCGCTACTGGATCTCCCCCACATTGGCAATCGTGGGAAGCATTGGATACGGTTCATTGAGCTATGGCGCATTGGATATCGGCGTCGATTTCAAGTTCTAATCAACACGCGCATTCGTTTCAACGGAGGGCAGGACTTTGGTTCTGCCCTTCTGCGTTTTTTGGGTAGCCACTTCCAGCAAAGGAGTGGAGTCCTAAGGATGTCAACGAATCTGCGTGATTTCGGGAACAGTTTTTCCTATTTTCAAATCGTCATTGCATATGCAATCGCAGAAAACTCAATCTGGATTGATGCTCGAGGGAACCTATGCGGAAAAGGCTGGTTTTGATTCTCGCAATTCTCCTTGTCTTTGCAGGTGCATTGCCTGCACAAACAAACGTGGCGCTGGGTTTGGTGGTCGGCGGAAACTATAATGTCCACACCGGCTCGGACCTGCAGAAGACGGGGACCGGAGTGGGTTTTGTGGGCGGAGGTCAGATTGATGTTTCGTTTAGCAAGTCCATCGGGCTCCTGACGACTATTTATGCCTACGACAATCGAATTGGCAAGTACACTTACCCCGTGAACTCTGGCGGCGTTGACTATTCTGTGGATGTGTCGGTGACGATCGCCTATGCGGGTGTGGAGCCGCTTCTGAAGTTCACCATGCCGGACGATCGCTTTTTCTTTGTGGCCGGACCGAGCATTGGCTTCAAAGTGGCAGGGCAATCGGAGGTGACGGCCACAGTCACGACACCGGGATACAGCTACTCGAATGGCTTCGCGTCTCAAACGACGACAAACGATCTTCAGGATATCAATACGCGGTTTGAGTTGAATGCGGGCGCTGGCTACGCCTTCAAGATTGACCCTCAATCCCGATTGACGTCTCGATTGATGATTGCATACGGTTTTACCAACGTTGAGAAGAACGTAGATTGGCGAATCAATTCCGTCAGACTCGTCGCTGCGCTCGAGTTTGATCTTCATCATTAAGAAGAGTTGGGTTTCTTCAAGGGAATGTTCGCTCGGCTTCCTGCGAAATCACCACCTGTCACCTTTCTCCCGCTGTTCGCTCGGAAGTCCTGAAAGTGTTTCTTGTGTAGCCATCAGTTTTTCCTTACCTTATGCTTATGAACGAACAAGATCGAGTGGAAGGGAAGCCCCGCTGTCATTGCGGGGTTTTTGGAATCTTCAATCATCCCGAGGCCGCGGTGATGACATACTTCGGACTGCACGCGTTGCAGCACCGGGGACAAGAGGCTGCGGGAATCGTCTCGAGCGAGTATGTGCCCGAGAAAGCCAAGGTTCGTTTCCACTCGCACAAGGGAGTTGGGCTCGTCGCTGACGTTTTCAAGGATCCGTCCCTTCTGAAGGAGGGCCTCTCGGGCCGAGCCGCGATTGGTCACAACCGGTACTCCACAACGGGCTCATCAGAGAATAAGTTCAATATCCAGCCGTTCGTCGTCAATTATCGGGGCGGAAATCTTGCTCTCGCGCACAATGGCAATCTGACGAACTTCCGCGAGGTGCGTGAACGCCTCCAATCCGAAGGGACGATTTTTCAGTCGACCTCCGACAGCGAGATGATCCTTCACCTCGCAGCACGCAGCAGAAAAGAAGATCAGATACAGCAGATCAAAGAAGCGCTTGAAACGGTCGAAGGCGCTTATTCCCTTGTCATCCTGACGGACACCGGACTTATTGCTGCACGGGATCCCTATGGCTTTCGGCCGCTTTCTCTCGGCCGGCTTGGTGATGCGTTTGTTGTCGCGTCGGAAACGTGTGCATTCGACTTGATCGGGGCGCACTACGTTGGAGAAGTCGAGCCCGGAGAAATTCTCGTCATCGACGATGAAGGGATTAAGAGCGGTACCCTGAAATCATATCATGTTTCGAAGACACCGCGAAAGCACCACTGCATTTTCGAGTACATCTATTTCTCGAGGCCGGATAGCAAGATTTTCGGTGAGAATGTGGACAAGGTCCGTCGCAAACTCGGTAAGCTCATGGCACAGCAATCGCCCGTGAAGCCGGAGGATGACGATGACCGCGTGATTGTCATCAGCGTTCCCGACTCGAGCAACACGGCAACGTTGGGTTTTGTCCGGGAGATGAACAAGATGGGTGAGGACGTTCGGCTCGAGATCGGTCTTATCCGGAGCCACTATGTCGGCCGCACGTTCATCATGCCGGACCAGGGAAGCCGGGAATTCAGGGTGAAGACGAAATTCAACACCGTGAAGGGTGTTATCAAGGGTCGAAAGGTTGTCATTATCGATGACTCCATTGTGCGCGGGACGACATCGCGTCAGTTGGTTCGCCTCATTCAGGAGGCTGAGCCAAAGGAGATTCACTTCCGGGTCACCTCTCCCCCCATCAAGTATCCGTGCTATTACGGCATGGATTTTCCGAGCATGTCTGAATTGATTGCGAACCGATGCGACAGTGACGTTGAGAAGATCCGGGAAGAAATCGGTGTCACATCTCTCGCGTATCTGTCAATGGAAAACCTGCTTGAAGGTGCTCCGAAAGAAAACGGCGCGCACTATTGCACTGCCTGTTTCACCGGGGAATATCCGGTTCCGATCGAACGACCAACAACAAAGGACGTCAACGACGCCTAATGCTGCAACGAGTCTGGACAATTTCCAACCTGCTCAGCTTCAGTCGCGTTTTCCTGCTCGCTCCTCTGGCCTACGTCCTGTTTTCCGATATTCCGAATCGTCAGGCTTGGATGGCTGCGATAATTGTTCTGGCAGGATTGACTGATTTCTTCGACGGTTTTCTCGCGAGAAAGCTCCACCAGGTTACGGACCTGGGCAAGGTCATCGATCCGCTGGCAGACAAGATTACTGCGGCCGGGGCTGCGATTCTTTTTGTGGCGGTGGGGTTGTTGCCGTTGTGGTACCTGATCGTCGTCGTCGCGCGCGATCTGCTGATACTCATCGGCGGTGTCTACATCAAGATCAAGAAGAATATCGTGACGCAATCGAACTGGCCCGGGAAAATTGCCGTGTTCTTCATTGCGGTGGTTCTCTTGCTTTCGGGAATGGAGAGTCCCCGGCTGGAAGGATTCAGACAATTCACGATCTGGCTGAGTGTTCTGATGATGGCCGTCTCGTTCGCAATTTATGTTCAAAGGTTGTTCGTGGGAAGATTGTCGGGGAAAAGGAGCGTTGGTTGATGTTGTTCGGAAATGCACTGAAGAAACTGAAAGAAGGATTGACCAAGACACGGGAGACCTTGTTCAGCAAGGTCGCTGCGCTTGTGAGCACGAAGAGTGTGATCGACGACGATATGCTCGAACGCCTCGAGGAAATCCTGATATCGGGAGACGTCGGTGTCGAGACAACGATGCTCATTCTGGAGAACATCAAGAATCGGGTCAAACAGGAAAAGACCGAATCATCCGATCAACTCACCACTCTCCTGAAGGATGAGATTGCGCGGGTGTTGCATGTTGACGGGCAGAACGAGAGTGGAAACACAGACTTGCCGGCTGCGCCTCGTCCCTATGTCATTATGGTTGTCGGTGTGAATGGGGTCGGGAAAACGACGACCATCGGAAAACTCGCCTTCGTTTACAAAGAGAAAGGCTACAAGGTCATCGTTGGTGCCGCGGATACTTTTCGAGCGGCAGCGAATGAACAACTGGAGATCTGGGCACAGCGTGCAGGGGTCGACATCATTCAGCAGAAGCACGGGGCAGACCCTGCGGCGGTGGCGTACGATTCGCTGAGTTCGGCTCTTGCGCGGGGGGCCGATGTTCTCATCATCGATACCGCAGGTCGCCTGCACACGAAAATCAACCTGATGGAAGAGCTGAAAAAAATGCGCAGGGTTCTCGAAAAACGCTTGCCCGGCGCACCGAACGAAGTTTTGCTGGTGCTTGATGCGACCACGGGCCAAAACGCGCTTCAGCAGGTGAAACAGTTCACAGCAGCGGTCGAGGTTACAGGGCTTGTTCTCACCAAACTCGATGGAACGGCGAAAGGTGGCATCGTCTTGGCGATCAGCAACGAACTGAAGATTCCCGTCAAGTTCATTGGCGTGGGGGAGCAAATTGATGATCTTCAGGCTTTCGATCGAAAAGCGTTCGTCGACGCACTCTTTGATGGATTCCCGCAGCCGAGTATGCCATGAAGATAACATTTCGTCGATATGATCTTCGTCTAAAGCACACGTTTGCGACGTCACGGGGGGGACGCGATGTTTCTCCGGTGGTGATTCTCGAACTCGAGCATGATGGCATCATCGGGTACGGCGAATCGGCGCCTATCGCTCGCTACGGGGAATCTGTGGATACCGTCGCGGCGTTTTTATCGAGACTCGATTTGACTCCATTCGAGAGTCCATTCCATCTCGAATCAATTCTTTCCTCGGTGGACGAAAGCGCCGTTGGGAATGCTGCCGCAAAAGCGGGTCTCGACCTTGCACTTCATGACTGGATCGGAAAGAAACTTGGCGTTCCGTTGCACAGGTACTGGGGATTGGAAAAAGGAGCTGCCCCCAAGACGTCGTTCACGATTGGCATCGACACAATTCAAGTTATCGAGGAAAAGGTTCGGGAAGCTGAGCGATATCCGATTCTCAAGATCAAGCTTGGGGGAGACAACGACGAGGAAACTATTCGGGCCATCCGCAATGTCACCAAGAAGACTCTCCGCGTGGACGCAAACGAGGGATGGAAGAGCAAAGAACTGGCCGTGGAGAAAATCAAGTGGCTGGAGCAGGAGGGAGTGGAGTTTGTAGAGCAGCCGATGCCTGCCGGTGACCTCGGTGGAACTGCATGGGTGCGGGAGCGGGTGAATCTCCCATTGATCGCCGATGAGAACTCTCTGAGGCTGCACGATGTTCCTAAGCTGCAGGGAGTCTTTGACGGCATTAATATCAAGTTGATGAAATGCACGGGGTTGCGCGAGGCAATGAAAATGGCGCATACTGCCAGGGCCTGTAAGATGAAGGTGATGATCGGATGTATGATCGAGAGCTCGGTGGGAATTTCCGCCGCGGCTCAATTCTCTCCTCTGGTCGATTATGCGGATCTTGATGGCAATGTGCTCATCACGGATGATCCGTTTGATGGGGTTCGCAGCCTCGATGGTTCGATATCTTTAAACGACCGGCCCGGAATCGGAGTGACAAAACTCGTCTGACCTATGGCAAACACTATCCACATATTGTCGGCTGATATTGCGAACAAGATCGCCGCGGGTGAAGTCGTTCAGCGCCCCGCGTCTGCCGTAAAGGAACTGTTGGAAAACGCGCTCGATGCCGGTGCGACGTCTCTCGCGGTTATTGTCAAGGATGCAGGCAGCACGTCCATTCAGGTGATCGACAACGGAAATGGAATGTCACCCGCCGACGCGCTGCTCGCTTTTCAGCGACACGCCACCAGCAAAATTTCTACCGCTCAGGATCTTGAAGCGATCAGGACCCTTGGTTTCCGCGGAGAAGCTCTCGCTTCCATCGCCGCCGTGTCACAAGTGGAGATGAAAACCAGGCAATCGGAGAATGATCTTGGATCTCTGATTCGCATCGAAGGGAACGAACTGAAAGAGCAGTCACCCACGGCCGCCGAGTGCGGCACCGCGGTGACGGTGAGAAACCTCTTCTACAACACTCCGGGACGAAGGAATTTTCTGAAGACTCGGAACACTGAGCTCAAGAATATCTCCGATGTTGTCACAAGGATGGCGGTTATCTATCCTGAGGTGGCTTTTTTGTACGTGAGCGATGAAGAGCAGCTGCTCGACCTGAAACCGAAGGATGCTGGAGGCCGTTTGGCCGATCTCTTCGGGGACAAGCAATTCCGTTCACTCCTTCCCCTGAAGGAAACGACAGACTTTCTGACTATCGAAGGATTCATTGGGCGTCCGGACTTCGCGAGAAAGAGCAGGGCTGAGCAGTTCCTGTATATCAACCGCCGGTCAATCATGAATCGGTCATTGAACCATGCGGTGTTTCAGGCCTATGAACATCTGATGGTGAAGGGGGCATTTCCATTCTACGTCCTCAATCTCACTCTCGATCCGGCAAAGGTCGACGTCAACGTCCATCCTTCGAAACTTGAGGTGAAGTTTGAAAATGAATCGGCGATGTATCGATTCGTGCTTCATGCCGTGAGGAAAACGCTTGGCGAGCATGATCTTGTGCCATCGGTTTCCCTCGGCTCGGCCGAGAGTTCATTGGGTCCAGAGGGGAGACTCCATTTCCTGTCCGGGATTGGAGCTCAGACACATCTTGGGGACATTCCGCAGGTTCAGTCTCCCGGTGCAGACATCGACCTGGGGAGAGTGTTTCGCAAGGTGGAACGCCGCATTGGCAATGACGTCGTTCAAAAAGATGGGGAAGCGACCTTCCCAACCGATACGGACCATCAGCCTCCTGTTCCGCCGGAGCGCGTCGTTCAGCACTTGCCGATCGGGTCAGCCGGCGACCAACTGGCGATTCAGGATGGAAAGCCAATCTGGCAAGTCCAGAACAAGTACATTCTTTCCCAGATCAGGACGGGATTGCTCATTGTCGATCAACACGTTGCGCATGAGAGAATTCTGTATGAGAAAGCGGTCGCTAATTTTGAAAACAGTCTTCCCACAACGCAGCAACTTCTATTTCCCCAGACGATTCAACTGACCGCCAGCGACTACACCCTTGCAAAGGATCTCATTCCGCATCTGGAGAAACTTGGATTTGACCTCAAGCTCTTTGGAAAGAACACCGTCGTCATTGAAGGAATCCCTGCAGATGTCCGAGTGGGAAGCGAAACGCAGATCCTGCAGGACGTGCTCGATGAATTCAGAAACAACGAACACACCGAAACGATGGATGCGCGGGACAACCTTGCCAAATCGTTCGCGTGCAAGGCAGCGATAAAGGCAGGGGATAGGCTCAACACGACAGAGATGCTTGTGCTGATTGATCAGTTGTTTGCTACGCAGATGCCCTATGTGTGCCCCCACGGACGTCCTATCGTGGTGAAAATATCTGTGGATGAGCTTGACCGACGATTTGGAAGAACGGTAAAATAATCACGAGGAGGATTGAGGCGTATGCTGCATGGTCAGGATGACATCAGGAAGAGCCGGCGCGCGTGGGAAGAGCATGTCAAGACCAGCGGCGGAGGGAGGGACGTGAAATTTACCACTGTCAGTGGTGAGCGGATCGAAACGTTGTATGGACCGGAAGATGTTGAGCAGATCAACTTCCTGAGCGACATCGGATTTCCGGGAGAGTACCCCTACACTCGTGGTATTCACCTCACCGGCTATCGCGGAAAACTGTGGACCATGCGTCAGTTTGCCGGATTCGGCACACCGGAGGATACAAACGAACGGTACCACTATCTGCTCGAACACGGCCAAACCGGACTTTCTGTGGCGTTTGATCTTCCGACATTGATGGGCCGTGATGCGGACCATCGGGAATCCGAGGGAGAAGTTGGCATTTGCGGCGTTTCCGTGAGTTCGCTTGCGGATATGGAGATTCTTTTTAAGGGTATCGCTCTGAATGATATCTCCACGTCAATGACCATCAATGCACCTGCCGCCATGATGATGGCGTTTTATCTGGCTGTGGCGGAGAAACAGGGGAGAGATTTCAAATCTCTCCGGGGAACGACACAAACTGACATTCTGAAAGAGTACATAGCACAAAAGGAGTGGATCTATCCTCCTGAGCCGTCGATGAGGCTGATTATCGACATGTTTGAATACCTGAACCGTGAAGTGCCGCAATGGAATCCGATTTCGGTGAGTGGATATCATATACGAGAGGCCGGATCAACTGCCGCGCAGGAACTCGCATTCACGCTTGCCGATGGTTTTGCGTACATTGAAGCGGGGATCGCCCGGGGGCTGAATGTTGACGAGTTCGCGCCGCGCATTTCGTTCTTCTTCAACGCTCATGTCGACTTCTTTGAAGAGATCGCGAAATATCGGGCTGCTCGTCGAATCTGGGCAAAACGCACGAAGAACAAGTACGGTGCGAAAAACCCGCGGTCCTGGATGCTGCGGTTTCACACGCAGACCGCCGGATGTTCGCTGACGGCACAGCAACCCGAGAACAATATTGTTCGCACTGCCTATCAGGCTCTTGCAGGGGTGTTAGGCGGAACGCAGTCGCTTCACACGAACTCCATGGACGAAACGCTCGCCTTGCCATCGGAGAAGGCTGTCAAGATTGCTCTGAGAACGCAGCAGATTCTGGCGTTTGAAACGGGTGTCGCAAATACGATCGATCCGCTCGCAGGGAGCTACTTTGTTGAAGCTCTCACGACGAAAATGGAAGCGGAGGCGGAACGGTATTTCGAGAAGATCGAGACTCTGGGTGGTGTGATTCCGGCGATCGAGGCGGGCTTCTTCCAGCGAGAGATTGCCGACGCCGCCTACCGGTATCAGCGCGAACTCGATGCAAACGAAAAAATTATTGTTGGTATGAACCAATTCGTCGAGACCGATGAAAAGGTCGAGATTCCGATTCTGGTGATCTCTCCGGAAGTTGAAGTTAAGCAGCGGAAACGGCTTGGTGACGTTCGTCAGAGCAGAAACAAGCGGGCGGTGGAGGAATCTATGGCCGAATTGCGAAAGGCAGCCGTCGACCAGAAGAACCTGATTCCCAGGCTCCTGGATTGTACGCGCGCGTACGTCACACTCGGAGAGATGTGCAGCGCGCTCGCTGACGTGTTTGGAGTCTACGAAGAGCCGGCAGTTTTCTGATCAACCACAATGTTCGGAGAGTCAGTATGAGCTCAGTGTTGCGTCTCTTGCGTCCTGTCCAGTGGCTGAAAAATTTCTTCATTTTTGCTCCCCTCATTTTCTCCAAGCACCTGTTTGATCAGGCGTATGTATTCTCCGCGGGCGAGGCGTTTGTGGTCTTTGCCCTGTTGTCGAGCACGGTGTACGTTTTCAACGACATCGCCGACAGAGAATCTGACCGTCTTCACCCGACGAAACGGAATCGACCTATCGCCGCAGGGAAGATCTCGATACCGCAGGCGATCGGCATCGCGATTGTACTGTTGGTCATCATCGGTTTCCTCGTGACCACGTTGAATGCCAAGTTCCTCTTTATTGCTTCCGTCTATTTCGTCCTGAATATCGGTTATTCCTTTTTCCTGAAGCAGGTGATCCTCGTCGATGTCTTCATTGTTGCCGCCGGGTTCATGCTTCGGGTACTGGCCGGCGCATTCGCCATCAACGTCCAGGTTTCGGAATGGCTGGTTCTCTGCACGCTGTTTGTTTCTCTCTTTTTGTCGATCTCGAAACGAAGAGCGGAATTGATGATGGTGAAGAACACCCCCAACTATGAAGGCCGTGCGGTTCTCCGCGAGTATGATGTGGAGTTTCTTGATCAGATGATGACCATCGCCGCATCCGGTGTTGCAATTTCGTACGCTCTCTACACTGTCGCTGAGCGAACGATCGTTGTGTTTGGCACCTCGAGCCTGATCTTTACAACCGTGTTTGTCTTGTTCGGCATTTTTCGATACCTTTATCTCGTTCGAGTGCGGAAAACGGAAGACAACCCAACGCACATGCTTACGACGGATCTGGTGACTATACTCAACGTCGTTGCGTGGTTCGCTGTGTGCGTCATCATTATCTATTTCACGGAAATCAAAGCGCTAATCGGTGTACGATGAAACTCCCTGTCCCACTTTCTCCGACCAAGGTTACAGGGTTCGCTCCTGTTGACCCAACGGTCGTTGTTTTGAAAACAACTCCGGCGACAGTGCTGGAGGACATCCAACGCGCGATGGAGAAAGCCGGCGTTCGTTCAGCTCTGAATCCGAAATCGCCAACCATCCTCAAGGATAACATCTCGTGGCATTTTCCATTTCCTGCAGCCAACACAACTCCATGGCAGCTTGAAGGAACGATCCTGGGACTGCAGAAGGCAGGGCTGGAAAACCTTGTCTGTGTGCAGAACAAAACGGTGGTCACGGATGCTTTCAAAGGCGAGGATCTGAACAAGTACGTGCCGCTCTTCCGGAAGTACAAGATTCCCGTGAAGTTCAATTTCAAAGAAGAAGATATGAAATGGGTGGTGTACAAACCAAAGACTCCGCTTCTCGTCCTTGACCAGATTTACCCCGAGGGAATTCGATTGCCCGAGTTCTTTTTTGGAACGAACATCGTCCATTTGCCGACCGTGAAGTGTCATATTTATACGACGACGACGGGAGCGATGAAAAACGCCTTCGGAGGTCTTCTCAGTACCTACAGACATTATACGCATTCGTGGATTCATGAGACGCTGGTGGATTTGTTGGCAATCCAGAAGGAAATCCATACGGGGCTTTTCGCCGTGATGGACGGGACAACTGTTGGCAATGGGCCGGGTCCCCGGACGATGTATCCGGAAGAGAAGAATCTCATTCTCGCAAGTGCAGATCAAGTGGCAATTGACGCCGTCGCTGCGAAAATGATGGGATTTGATCCGATGAGCATACCCTATATCCGGTTGGCGCATGAACGCGGTCTGGGATGTGGCGATCCGCGCGTCATCAAGGTGGTGGGGGAAGACGTCTCCAAGGTCAATTGGAAATTCTCTGTCGGGGATAACGCTGCGAGCCTTGCAGGAGATCTGCTGTGGTTCAGTCCGCTGCGTAAATTCCAGAATCTATTCTTCAGAACTCCGCTGGTCAATCTCTTCATCTTTGGCTCCGAGGCGTACCACGACTACTACCGCTGGCCGTTGAGAGACCGAAGGGTATTCAGTCGATGGCTGAAATCCTCGCAATGGGGAGCATTGTTTGCATCCTATGACCCGCGGCAATCTGTGTAGGTCGATGAGGCGGACAAGCGATTCTGCCTGAGCCGTTCTTATTCAGCAGCCTATTATCACGAAGTGCGTATGAAGCTCAGAACGAGAGCTGAACTGTTTCTCCTCTCCATCACTCTCATCTGGGGAAGCACCTTCGCGCTCTCGAAGTACCTTCTCGACACAATCTCGCCGCTTTTCTACATCGGAGTCCGTTTCTCAGTTGCGCTCATCATCTTCACCCTTCTTGCCTCCAAACGTGTCTTTGCGACAACCAAAGATGGATTCATCAAGGGAGCCATTCTTGGAGCTCTGTTGTTTTCAGGGTTTGCCGCTCAGACGATCGGTCTACAGTACACGGGGGCCTCAAAATCGGCGTTCATCACCGGAATGATGGTGGTGTTTACCCCACTCTGTCAGATTGTGATCGAGCGTAGAACTCCAAAGGTTGGAAATATCGTCGGCATTCTCCTCGTCACTCTTGGTCTTTATTTGTTGACATCGCCTGCCGGCTCAGAGTTCAATATTGGGGACGGACTCAACCTCTTTTGCGCAGTCACGTTTGCCCTCTACATCGTCTATCTCGATGTCTTCTCAAAGGGTCAGGACCCCGTGCACCTGACGGTTGCACAGTTCGTGGTGTGCGCTCTCCTCGGTTTCATCTCGTCTTTTCTGTTCGAGCCGATGAGATTTCACCCCACAGCGGGAGCCTATGGAGCCTTGATCTACCTTATCATTTTTGCAACTGTGATCGCCTTGTTCGTTCAGACTCGATTTCAAAAGGACACAACCCCCACGAGGAGCGCCGTCATTTTCTCAATCGAGCCCGTGCTTGCGGCGGTGTTTGCTTACATCTTCCTGCGGGAGGTGCTTGGAGTTGCCGGAATGATCGGGGGGGGAGTCATTGTTGGAGGTGTCTTGATATCAGAATTGTCACCGTCATGAGGACATGAAAAAAGTACTTGTGTTTTATCCCGTGAAGGCTTATCTTCAACACATCGCATGAAGAATCTCGCAACCCTTATACTTCCTTTGCTTCTGCTGGTCCTGATCGTTGGTACCCTTGACGCGACGGTCATTAAGGACAAGCCAACGGCATCCAGTTCAAATGGAAACGTCTACGTGAGCTGGAGTACCATCAGCGAATCCAACGTGCTGAGGTTTGAGGTTTTCAGAGCGCAGGTGATAAAAAATGTCATCGGCGATTTCGCGAAGGTCGGATCAGTCGATCCTCAGGGTCCCGGAAGACCATACGAATTTATCGATAAAAACGTTTTCAAGACGACAGGCAGCGTGTTCGCGTACAAAGTGCGCGTCGTATTCCAGGATGAAACCTCTTCAGATTCAGAAGTGACTACCACCGCTGTTTTGAGTTCGACCTTCAAGCAAACCTGGGGTAGCATCAAAGCGTTGTTCCGGTAGTCAAGAGATCATACGTTTGTTCATGAGAGCGATACATTGATATCGCTTTTTTTGTTTCTGGCCCATGAAACTACCACCGTTAATCCTTGCTTCACAGTCGCCGCGTCGGAGAGTGCTCCTCCGGCAAATCGGACTCAGATTTGTTGTGTGTCCGAGCGCCGTGCGTGAGGATATCTGGGATCACGAGTCGCCGGAGCACAACGCGAAACGAATTGCCTTGAGCAAGGCGACGGAAGTCTCAAGAAAAGTGAAGCGAGGGATTGTCATTGGAGCCGACACGATCGTGGTGCAGGGGAAATCGATTCTGGGAAAGCCCCGCACGGCGTCTGAAGCGAAAAGGATGTTGAAGAAATTGAGCGGCAGGATGCACACAGTGTATACGGCCTTCGCGTTGATCGATGTCGAAACGAACAAACGCGTTGTGCGAATTGAACGAACGAAAGTATGGTTTCGAGTCCTGTCGAACACAGAAATTGAGGAATACGTGCGATCCGGTTCTCCGATGGATAAAGCGGGCGCGTATGGCATCCAGGACGACTATGGCGCCGTCTTCGTGAAGCGTATTGAAGGTTGTTTCTACAATGTCGTGGGATTTCCTTTGACGAAGTTCTATCAGACGCTCCAATCTTTCGTGGCGCATCGTCAAACCCTGCCGAGAAGGAGAAAGTGAAAATCATGCAGAAGAAAACCCGGGTTCTCATCGCAAAAGCGGGGCTCGACGGCCACGACAGAGGTGCTAAGGTTGTTGCTGCTGCGCTTCGAGATGCAGGCATGGAAGTGATCTATAGCGGATTGCGGAAGACACCCGAAATGATTGTTGAGGCATCTCTGCAAGAAGATGTTGATGCGATCGGCATTAGCCTCCTGAGTGGCGCTCACATGACCATATTCCCAAAGGTGCTTCAGCTCATGCGACAGAAGGGGCTCGATGATGTCTTGCTGTTTGGCGGCGGGATTATTCCTCAGAAGGACATCGAAGCGCTGAAGACGATGGGAGTGGGGGAGTTGTTTACGCCCGGCGCATCGACTCAAGACATTGTGAAGTATCTGAAGCGATGGACTGAAACCCGTGATGCAGGATGAGGCGGAAATCTCCTCCTTGAGACGATCCCTTGACTGAAAACAAAAAAACCCGCTCACGAATACTCGGAGCGGGTTTTTGGTTTTAAGAGAGGCAGAAATTAGGGTGCCTTCTTCACATTGACAGCCTGTAGACCCTTGGCGCCTTGTTCAACTTCGAATTCCACAGTGTCGCCCTCTTTGAGCGTCTTGTAGCCTTCACCGTTGATAGACTTATAATGGACGAACACATCTTCACCAGTACTGCGCTTGATGAAGCCGTATCCTTTCGCATTATTGAACCACTTGACTGTACCTTGTTCCATAAGGTTACTTCTTCCTTATAGGGTTGAACATGCACACCCGATTTTTGTCTCTCAAAAACAAAAGATGTCTAGCTGGCTTGACACCCTTCATCATTAAGGTTGTTGCATACACCCCCGTCTGACCTGTTCATGAGTCAACGGAGAGAGACAGCCAAAACCACTTCTGTTGAAACAAAAACGGTGTTGGTGAATTACACTGCGAGTATAGCACTTGTTGAAATAAAAAGCAAGCCTGAGACCACAGCTTGCATCAGATGCCATGAGTTCGTGTGGCGGGCCTCTTTTTGGACGAGGACACAGGCCTTAACGCATTGGAATTCAAAGGTTTTGTGGCTTTCGGACCCGTGCTATGCAATTTCTGACTCGTCAAGCCAAATGCCAAATTCTCCTGCCTCCTCTTCAGGAGGGCTTGCCTCTTCCTTGGAGACACTCTTCTTTTTTTGAATATGGATATGCTGGGGATCAAACCCAAAGAGATCCTCTCCGGCGAATACCTGCTTGAACTCATCCGGTTCGAAGAAAAGATCAAATTTCTTGGAACACTCGTCGAGTCGATCAATGTAATATGCAGTGTTTTCGTCGGGGAAGTGAGGCTCCCATTCCGCAGCGAGCTTGGCATTTTCGATTATTTTGACGCCTGCGTGTTGCCCAGTGACGTAGTAGGACAGACGATCGCCAGTTTTCGGACGGAGCCCAGAGCGTCTTGCCACCTCGTAGGCAACGGAAGCCTTTCTTTTCCCCCCGGTAAGTTCCAGATCATACGTTTCTATGGAATCGCGGATGGACTCAGTACGACAGAAGTCGGCCACATCCCATCGATGTTGTGAGATGTCCTGGGAGAAAGAAACGTACAGCTCATGGAGACTCTTTACATCCCCCTGAAGCAAGCAACTGATGCACTGCTGAATGTAGTTCTTCGCGAAGCGCTCCAATGAGCGCGAGATCAGCGAACTTCCCTTGATCGTGAGCCGATCCCGATAGTCGAGCAAGGCATAGTTCTTCTTTCGGTAGCTCAGAATCTTTTTATAGCGGCCAGCAAGAACGAGATTGATGCCGGGTGGAAGTGCCTGAGAGAGCTTCTCGACAAACGCGAGTTCCTGTTCTTCACTTCGCACGTTGTCGGGGGGAACGAAATAGAGACCGTCCGTATCGGCTTCGATGACAACTACGTTACGGAGATCCAATTCATGGATGATGGAGCGGAGCAGCTCCTGACCAGAAGCGGTCACCCGGTCGGCCTGCTCATAATCGTTGAAGAGACCGCGTGGATAGCCAAGATACCCGTAGAATGAATTGACGAGGACCTTGAGAGAGGATTCAAAGGCATCAGCAGCTTGACGTTCACCTTCATCGGTCAATGATTGCACAGCATGCTTCGCGTCGAGCCGGGTTGTTGTGAGCGATTTTACCAATTGTTGGAATACATCGAGCTGGTCGCTTGATGGCTTGATCTGCAACGAGATCATGATGGAAGGATACAGCGACTCGATGTCGGCATGAAGGACATTGTCCACAATGCCCGTGACAAAGATGTCGGTATACGCTCCAGTCCTTTGGGAACCAAGCTGAGGTTTCGGGATGGAATGTTTCTGTCGGATGTACTCCCGCAGCATCATCAATTCGATCTTGGACGCACTGCCGGCACGGAGGAGAGCATCGAGGGAAAGAGGAACCATCTGTGCCTGGAAGAGGGGGCTTCGGGTCAGACGTTCACTGATGGACCGAATGTCCCTGCAATCCTGCTCAGCCTGCTGCACGACGAGCTCCGGTTGACTTGCCCATGTCGCAGAGATTTTCTCCTGAGGGACATTCTCAGCTTTGGATGTCGTGAGACCGAAGTGCTGAGCAAGAGAGCGAAGCCCGTACTGGTTGAGAGTACGTTTGGACATGTCATATGTGTGGGCAAGTGATTTTGTGTCGATGAGGTGACGTCCGGGAATCTCGAACATGGTGTTTTCAAGATCAGGCTCGAGCGGATTGCCTCGCAGCGAAAAGGACTTTATCTCTGCATTGTCCCTCCCAATGTAGAGTTCGACAGAAGTGAGTTCTGCACGGCAGGCGAGGCAGGGGAGAACTCGATCGTACAGATCATGCCCCTCGATGATATCCGGGTCCTTCTCCGCCACAAGCGCCACGAATCGCCGCAGAATTTCTTCTTCCTTCAACTTTCGCCCGTCGAGAACCTCTTCCCATCCGCGATTGTCCGACAACGCGACGACGAGAAGCCGGTCTTCGGATTTGCGTGGATCGTTTTTCTTGCCTGCTTTCGAATGGACTTCGATGCTTACCTGGAGGCGGTGGAGGTCGTCGAACGTCATCCCTTTGAAGAGGGTCACACCGGATTGAAGGAGGTACTGAGTGAGAGGGTCAGGCTTCAGAAACAGAGGCTCCACTTCCGAATAATGGTTCGCTCTCCGTAAAGCACTCTTGTTGTAGTTCGCGAGGCAGAATCGTACGGCCTCCCAGAGATCACTCCATCGCAAAAATGCAGAGAGGTAGCGATAGTAGTTCGTTCCGGCAAGTTCTTTGATCCAGAAACGCTTCGGGAAGCCTTCGATGAGACCGGGATGGGAAAGGAAGAAAAAGGGAAAAAAGTCGACGTCCGAGTGTTGGATCTGTCCGTGTCTCTGCGCAGTTTCACTCGGTTCGGGCGGACGCGTGTAGATGCGAACAGAAGTCTCACCGAGCTGTTGAACCGCGACGACGCCTTGCAGTTCGCTCTGCCCATAGAGAACCGGATCGATCGGGATCGATCGATCCGGTTTGGCAACATCACTTCTTGTTCGCTTCGACATTCAGAAAGGGTTTGAGCAAATCAATCGGAACCGGGAAGATGGTTGTTGAATTGTTTTCGGTGGCAATCTCCCGTAGCGTCTGCAGATAGCGCAGCGTCAGGGCGCTCGGCTCATCGGCGAGAATGTGTGCGGCATCTGCCAGGCGTTGGGAAGCCTGGAATTCTCCTTCGGCAGCGATGACCTTTGCACGACGCTCTCGTTCGGCTTCGGCCTGTTTCGCCATCGCGCGTTGCATCTCTTGCGGCAAATCGATCTGCTTCACCTCGACGTTTGACACCTTGACTCCCCATGGTTCGGTGTGGCTGTCGATGATTTGCTGAAGCTTCAGGTTGATCTTTTCGCGTTCTGAAAGAAGCTCATCTAACTCCGATTGTCCCAGCACGCTTCGAAGCGTTGTCTGAGACAGCTGCGAAGTGGCGAACAAGTAGTTTTCCACATCCAGAATTGCCTTGTCGGGGTCCATCACCCGGAAGTAGACGACCGCGTTCACTTTGATGGACACGTTGTCCTTCGTGATCACATCCTGGGGAGGGACATCCATGACGACGGTGCGGAGACTAACCTTGATCATCTTGTCGATAATGGGGACAAGAACGATGAGCCCCGGGCCGTTGCCGCCTCCGCCCGGATTGAAGGCCGCCTTGGATTTCCTCCCAAGTCGGAAAATGACCGCACGCTCATAGTCGCGGAGTACCCTGATTGAATTCGCGATGATGATGAAAACAAACGCAACTACGATAAGCAGCAGCACTGCATAGGGTGTCATGGAAAACTCCTTTCGGCTTCAACAACGCTTATGATTTTACCTCTTCGACGTGCAATGTGAGGTTTTCTACACTTACGACACGAATTCTTGCATCTTTCGTTATCGGACCTGAATCAGCGATCGCATTCCAGATTTCACCATGAACACGGACGTGACCTTCGGGATGGAGTGTGGTCAGAGATTCGCCGATCTCGCCGATGAGGCCCTCGCGTCCGGTCGGGGGTTTCGATTTCAGTGCCCTCAAGCCGTAGCCGACGACGAACATGAAGAACAAGAGTGAAAGGGCGGCGCTTGTCAGTATGACACTCCACGAGATCTGTACAAATTCGAGCGCGGAGTCGGAGCGGATCAGCATCATGGATCCAAGCACGAGCGCAATGACGCCTCCGACAGAGAGAACACCATGGCTTACCGCTTTGATGTCCACGATGAAGAGGAGAATGCCAAAGAGTATGAGGCCCAATCCCGCGAAATTGACGGGGAGGGTGTGCATGGAGTAGAAAGCTAATATCAAACTAATCCCACCGACGACTCCGGGGAGCACGGCTCCGGGATTGTAGAGTTCGAAGAGGAGGCCATAGATGCCCAGAAGCATCAGAATGTAGGCTATGTTGGGGTCGCTGAATGTATCGAGCACCTTCTCGGAGAATCCCATTTCGGATTGCTCGATGACGAGTCCCTTCGTGTGAAGAGTCCTCGGACCCGAAGGAAGCACCACTATTCGGCCATCGATCTGAAGTAAGAGACTGTCGAGGTTTCGAGAGATCAAGTCGATCACGTTCGCGTGGAGCGCCTCTGTTTCCGTGATGGAAATACTTCTCCGCACGGCTTCTTCCGCCCACTGGATATTGCGTTGTCGCTTCTCGGCGATTGTTCGGACGAATGCCGCGGCATCATTCGTCGCTTTTTCTGTCATCGTGGAGTCCATGGGACCCTGCATCGAAACGGGATGAGCTGCTCCGATATTCGTGCCGGGCGCCATTGCAGCGACGTTTGCCGCGAGCGTGATGAAGACACCTGCCGAAGCTGATTGAGCACCTGCCGGAGAGACATACACGACGATGGGGATCTTGGCTTCAAGCATGTCGCTTACCATCATTCGGGTGGATTTGAGAAGTCCACCCGGCGTGTTCAACTCGATGATGAGGCATTCGGCGTTGTTCTCTGCTGCAGTTTGAACCGCTCGATGGAGGTACCCTGCCGAAGCAGGATTGATTGAGCCGTCGATCTTGATGACATATCCCTTTTGAGAGAATGTCAGCGAGGGCACGAGTGTCACAAAGAGGAAGAGAAAGGTCGCAGTTTGAATGTGTTTCATGTGGAGCTCCTCATCATCTCTTTCTATGAATCCTCGCGCGTTTCGAGAGGGAACGCAAGGTCTGTCGAGAATTGTTGGAGCTTACAGTGTGCAACGAAAGAATCTATAAGGTCAACGAGCGGAGAGAGTGGGATTCGAACCCACGGTACCCTTTCAGGCACACACGCTTTCCAGGCGTGCCAGTTCAGCCACTCCTGCATCTCTCCGAGGCTTTATCGGCCTTGAAAATAGCAAAACAAGTGCCGAAATGCAATGAGGTCTGACCTTGAGTGAGTTTTCTCACCAAATTCCCAGAAGAATCATTTGTCATGCTGGTCCTTTTCGCTTGGGGCGGAATCCACGCCTAGAGCATTCTTGTCGTGGCGGTCCAGCAATCCGTTTGCAGTCTTATCGACGATGAATTGAGGACCAACGGCTACGCAGTTGTAAGTGTGGAAAATGGTTGGGCTGTCAATGTGAAGGTAGTTGAGCTTGTCCCTGAACGCATTCTCCAGCACGTCATGATGCCGCTCCTGACGGGGTTCGATGTCCTAGGAGCGCTACTCGAAAACGGCATAGCCCGAAATGTTCCCCCATTTGGCGGTAACACCCTTAAATGAGAGGATCAGCTTCTGAGGCGCCTTAAACTTGGTGCAGACGACTGCATCGCAAAGCCGTTCTATCCAAACAAACCCACTGCTCGCATCAAAACAGTATCAAGACATCATTGAAAGTGATGACAGGTTCTGACATTCATCCTACAGGTCCGTTTGGCGTTCTGAGGTATTTGTATTGGATGCGAAAGAATTGAACTTCGTAAAATTTATCTGTAAATTATCACGTCAGGGTAAACCACACGGAAGGGTGCGAGAGTGGTTGAATCGACCGGTCTCGAAAACCGGAATACCGCGAAGCGGTATCGAGGGTTCGAATCCCTCCCCTTCCGCATAGCTAAGAAGCCGGTCAGCAGATACCGGCTTTTTCAATTTATTCCCGGGCCGAGTCTTTTTGCTGGGAGGCCGAAATCATTTGGCGGAGAGCGAGAGTGGTTTGAGTCAGAGGCTCATCCCCGCCCGCCAAAGTGTTTCACGATTGGCGGGCAGGCGCCTCCGACGGAGAATCGACCGGTCTCGAAAACCGGAATACCGCGAAGCGGTATCGAGGGTTCCCCGCCCGACCGCTCTCAAAGATCAACGTGGGGTCGAGCGGGCGGGGAATCCCTCCCCTTCCGCAGTAACAATAAGCCGGTCATCGCGTACCGGCTTTTTTGTTTTTCGAACTCTTCTCGTCTCACTTCTTCGATGGTGCTTCAGCGATGCCAACGTGGTGGGGGAACATTTCTGGCGCATGAAATGTTTAGAGATTGTAGTCGAATGAGATCGTTCCTTTATTTGGGAAAACGGAGGGAGTATTCGTTGAGGTGCTGGGCGTTATCTTGACAATCGCTCGTGGTTTGCCTATATTGCCACTTGATTTATGATAACAAAGTGGTGCCATGCAAGCCATCGGGACAAAACGAAGTAGGCAGCGCGAGAAGATCTACCAGGTCCTGAAAAAGACCGTTGCGCATCCAACCGCAGAGTGGGTGTATGAGCAAGTCCGTACTCAAATGCCCCGGGTGTCACTTGGCACCGTCTATCGAAACCTCCACATCCTCACAGCTCAGGGTAAAATTCAGGAACTCGATTTTGGAGAAGGGCTTCATCGCTACGATGCAACAGTGAATCAGCACTATCATTTTGTGTGTGAACACTGCGGTATCGTGATGGACCTTGACGTTCCACCTCAGCAAGACCTCCATGATCGAGTACGTGATCTTGTTCCGGGCAAGGTCACGGGGCATCGCCTCGACTTTTTCGGGGTATGTACTGCTTGTCTGAGCAAAAGCTGAGAACCTCATATCGATTTCTTGCCAAAGTGTCGTGCGCTTCTTCAAGTTGTGAATGCAAACCCTCAAGTGCCGTGAGAGCCAAGGGACATCTCTCCCTGTTTCGGAGGAGCGGCGCTCATGAGTGTTCCTGATGAGGAACTCTGCTTGAAATCGTGATTAAATCACTAATTGCAGCCTGAGCTACCCGAACCGATAGCTGAATGGAGGAATCATGGCAGTAACCATAGGAAACAAAGCGCCTGATTTTGCGCTTTTCGACACAGAGAAGAAAGTTCGTTCGCTCACGGAATTCCTTGGAAAGAAGACCGTGCTCGCATTCTATCCGGGTGCATTCACGGGAGTATGCACGAAGGAACTCTGCGCGTTGCGGGATTCGATGACCCGATTCAATGAGCTCAATGCTCAGGTCGTCGGCATCAGTGTTGATTCGCCGTTTGCCAACAAGGCGTTTGCGGCGCAGAACAATCTCCAATTTCCGATCCTGTCTGATTTCACCAGGACGACGATACAGGCGTATGGAATCGTCCACGATGGCTTCGCCGGACTCACGGGATATATAGCCTCGAAACGGTCTGTGTTCGTGCTTGACAAAAACGGGGTCGTGCGATATGCATGGGTGTCCGATAATCCCGGGGTGGAACCGAACTACGACGAAGTGACAAAAGCTCTTGCATCCATCGTATAAAGAATGAATCCGCGGCCCTGATGCCGAAGCTCGGATGTCCAACATGCAAACAGGAGAGAGGATGATGAAGCTCGGTGAGAAGGCCCCGGCGTTTTCGCTTCCAACCGGCGACGGAAGGACGATCAGCCTGAAGGATTTCAAGGGAAAGAAAGTAGTGCTCTACTTCTACCCCAAGGACAGTACTTCCGGATGCACTAAGGAAGCCTGTTCATTCCAGGAGAACCTCTCTGCATTGAAGAAGAAAGGGGCAGTTCTCCTGGGTGTAAGTGCGGACAGTGCGAGCTCGCACGCGAAGTTTGCGGCGAAATACGATCTGAGTTTTCCTCTCCTCAGCGACGAAAAGAAAGAGGTCCTCAAAGCATACCATGTTTGGAAGGAAAAAGGCATGTACGGCAGGAAGTACATGGGAATCGAGCGCACGACGTTTGTCATCGATGAAAGTGGGGAGATTGCGCACATCTTTCAAAAGGTTAAGGTTGACGGACACTCCGAGGAGGTCTTGGATGTCCTCTGATGGACGAAGGAGTGTCTCATGATCTACGTAACGCGTCGAGTGACTTTTAGCGCATCGCATCGCCTCTTCAATCCCCGTCTGTCGGACAAAGAGAACGAAGAACTGTTCGACAAGTGCGCCAACAGGAATGGACATGGTCATAACTATATCATGGAAGTAACGGTGGTAGGTGAGCCACAGGAGCATACTGGGTATGTTGTCGACCTCAAAACGCTCAAAGAGATCTTGAGGCAGGAAATTGTCGACAAGGTGGATCACAGGCATTTGAACGAAGACGTCGATTTCTTGAAAGGAATCATTCCGACGGCCGAGAACATCGCGAAGGTGTTTTGGAGGATTCTTCAGCCGAAGATTCCCGACGGGAAACTGTTTTCGATTCGGCTTCACGAAACGGAGAACAATGTTGTGGAATATCGCGGGGAATAGATATGCGAAAATCAGGTGTAACGAGAAATGTTGAAGGGTCCGTCAGGGAACTGCTCCGCTACATGGGAGAGGATCCTCGGCGGGAAGGTCTGGAAAAAACGCCGGCGCGGGTTGCGAAGATGTATGAATTCCTGACAAAGGGGTACCATGAGGAGGTTGAGACCGTGCTGAATAAGGCCGTATTCACGGAACGTTACAGCGAAATGGTCATCGTTCGAGATATCAACTTCTTCAGTCTCTGCGAGCATCACCTGGTACCTTTCTATGGCAAATGCCATATTGCGTACATACCAAACGGAAAGATTATCGGACTCAGCAAGCTTCCGAGAATCGTTGAGATGTTCGCCAGGCGGTTGCAGGTTCAGGAGCGTCTCACTCAGCAGATCGCCGACACTCTCTATAAACATCTGAAGCCTCTGGGTGTGGGTGTTGTGATGGAGGCGCGTCATCTTTGTATGATGATGCGCGGAGTTGAAAAGCACGATTCCATTGCGACAACCAGCGCGATGCTCGGGGCCTTCCGAAATGACGTGAAAACTCGGTCGGAGTTTCTCACATTGCTGGATCGGAAAATGGGGAATTAGCAGATGCCATCGCCGCGTATCGTCTGGATTACCGGTGCAAGTTCGGGGATCGGCCGCTCTCTCGTGGAGATTTTCGTTCAACACGGAGATACGGTTGCGGCCTCCGCGCGTCGCATCGTTCTCCTGGAAGCGCTGCAGAAAGATCTCTCATCTGCACCGGGAACCTGTCGGCTCTTTCCGTGCGATGTGGGGGAGGAAAGTCAGGTGGCGACTGTAGGCGAAGCTATACTGAAGGAGTTTGGTGCAGTCGATTTTCTTGTTAATTGTGCCGGGGTGACGTCCTTCAAGAGCTTTCTCGGAACAACCACCCAGGAGTTTGATGAAGTGGTCCGCACGAACCTTCGGGGACTCTTTTTGACAACAAAGGCGGTCCTCCCAGATATGATCGAGCGTGGGAATGGCGTCGTGATGAATATTCTTTCCTATGCGGGAAAAGTCACCTACACCGGATCATCGGCCTACGCTGCTGCGAAATCCGGTGCAGAAGCGATGATGGATGTTGTGCGGGCTGAGACTCGCGACAAAGGAATTAAGATTGTCAACGTCTCTCCGGGCGCGGTCCTGACACCTATTTGGCATGATAAGCAGCGAGAACGGTACGGCCATCTCATGATGAAGCCTGTGGAAGTAGCGAAGCTGCTCTACGAGATCAGCCTGCAGCCTGCATCGATGATGATCGAAGACATCATCATTAGACCGCAAATAGGAGATTTGAAGGTATGACGTTAAAAAACACGGTTGCTCTCGTTACGGGTGCTGGTCGCGGAATAGGGAAGGCGATTGCGCTCGAGCTTGGAAAAGAAGGCGCAACGGTCGTTTTGACTGCGCGGACAATTGCAGAACTTGAACAAGTCAAGCAGGAGATTGAATCAGCGGGTGGATCCGCGTCGGTCGTTGGAGCAGATCTATCAAAAGACGTTGACATTCAACACCTGTTCGGAGAGATCTCGTCCCGCTTTCATCGTCTCGACATTCTTGTGAATAACGCTGGAATCGGAGTGTTCGCGCCGGTGCGCGACCTTTCGATTTCTGATTTTGACGCAATGTGGAATTTGAACATGCGCGCTGTTGTGCTCTGCACACAGCAAGCTCTGAAACTGATGGAACTTCAGAATTCAGGCGCGATCATTAATGTTGCATCGCTTGCGGGAAGAAACGCCTTTGTCGGTGGGGCGGGGTATGCGGCAACGAAATGGGCGCTCATTGGATTCTCACGGTCTCTTATGCTGGAAGTGCGCGGGCACAATATTCGTGTGGTCACGATCTGCCCGGGCTCTGTTGACACTTCGTTCTCTTCATCCCCAAAGGACCCTTCGCGATCGGCCAAGATCCTTCACTCCGAGGATATTGCTGACACGGTGGTGGCAGCTCTCAAGCTCCCCGACCGTGCCATGGTGAGTGAAATCGATATCCGACCCACCAACCCCTAGCACTTTGCTACCAAGTAATCCTTGTCTCTCTAGACTTGTGTTCGATACGCGTGCTGTCTTCGCGGACCTTTCTCGGCTCGTCGAAGGATAGCGATGATCCTCTGAGGGATGAGATCCTTGGTACGCCGTGGAATGACGTTTTTCCCTGAAACCGTTACAGATGAACTGTCGAACTTCTTGCTATCCAAGATCACTTTTGATATATTGGAGACGGAAATGGTGAACGTGCGATCGATCCGCGCAATACTCTTCTCTCTGATCCTCCTTCTGAGTCTCAGCCAATCGGGCTGCTCGGTCTTCAGCACACTTGGTGGCTGGATTTCGCAGGGCTACGACAACACCGTATCATATTTCAATGCCTACTACAACGCAAAAACGCTCTTTGATGATGCGGAGGCTGAGGTGTTGGCTGCACAGTCTGCAATGAAGTCAAAACCTGCCACGCCGGTCGCCCAGTCGACGGCGTACGCGGGCGCTCCAACGTTTCCTGGCGTGCAGGGAAATCTCGATGGTCCGGCCGGTTCGTCCCTGCGGGGATTTCAGGCTGCCCAGGCCCCTCCGATATATCAGCCTCCGGTCCCTCAGCAGACGAGCTCGGGGACAAAGCAGAAATTCAACGCCGTTATTGACAAATGCTCGAATATCCTTTCCTTCTATCCTAAAAGCAGTGTCGTGGACGACGCTCTGTTTCTCATCGGCAAGTCCTATTTTTACGAGGACGACTTTGTTCGAGCGGAAAGAAAGTTCACAGAGCTCATTGTTCAGGACCCCAGTGGTCCGTACGTTTTGAGTGCTCAACTCTGGCTGCTGAAGACTCTTCAACGGCTCATTCGTTACGACGATGCCAATCGAGTAGGGAGTGAACTTGTTGACGCGGCAACCAAGGCAGAAAAATCTGAGATCGCAGGAGAGGCTCTGGAAATCATGGGAGATATTGCAGTCTCCCAGAAGAAATCCGAGGGGGCGATCGAGCTATATACGAAAGCAGTCAATGTTTTGGACAATGGACCGCTGAGAGCGACAGCGCAAGCGAAGATAGGAGATATCTATTTTTCCGCCGAAGACTATGGCAAAGCTGATTCGGCCTACGGAGAAGTCACAAAATACTCCCCTGATCCGTATGGTCTCTACAGCAGTCAACTCCAAGCGGCGATCGCATATCGAAGAGTCGGTCAGTATGATGCGGCAATCGAGGTGCTGAGGAAGCTCGAGTCTGATTATAGATTCATGGACTTTTGGGGAACCATACGTTCTGAGCTCGCAGCAACCTTTGCAGCCAACCATAAATTTGACGAAGCGGTGGATCTCTATCGACTTGTCGATACCACCTACGCCCGAACAGAGCAAGGAGCCCGAGCCGCCTTTGAGCTCGGCAAGTTGCTTCAATTTCGAATGGGAGATTATGTTAGTGCGAAGATTGCGTACACGCATGCTGGTGTTGGAGGCCCTCAAAATCTCACGCAGGAAGCTCAGCGACGGGCAGCAGCCCTCGAAAAGTACTCCCGGCTTTCGGACCAGTTCATGAAGATCGACAGCATGTATTTTATCATCGACATCGATAGCCTGTGGATGAGGGTGGATTCCTCCGCCTTGACCGCGAAAAAAATTAAAGTGGATTCATCCGCCTCCCTTGTCAGAAGAGACACGCTCGATGCGTTGGGGGATCTCTCGGGGCGTCGTCGGGACAACAATGCGACTCTCCCCGTAGCAGATACGGCTGCTCTCCGAAAGGCCCAGGTTGTTACCGAGGCAAACCTGGGGCAACTCCCGATGATTCTCGTGAAGCCTCGTAAGGATACGCTGGTGGCATCACTTGGAAATCTCTCATTTCAGTTGGGAGAGCTATTCTACACAGATCTCGATGTGCCGGATTCTGCGTTCATGTGGTTGAACCAAGCCATGAAACTCGGTCTGGACAGCATCAAGTCTGCGCGCGCCTTGTATGTTCTGTCCGAAGTTGCGCGCGCAAATCCGGAGAAGAAATTCGGGGATGAGAAAGACCTGTATCGACAGATCGTTGCCAAATACCCCAAGTCGTCGTATGCGGAAGAGGCACGCATTGGACTTGGGTTTCCGCCGACACCGAGGAAAGTAGATCCAGCCGAAGGAGTGTTCACTGTGGCGGAGTCGCTGATGGTGGCCGGTAGGTATCAACCCGCAATCGACTCGCTTCGGAGATTAGCAAAGGACTACCCGGACTCACCATTGGCTCCGAAGAGCCGGTACATGATTGCCTGGATTTACGAGAATAATCTGGCAAATCCGGACAGTGCACTTTCGCACTACAAGTTGGTGGTGCAGAAGCATCCGGGAACGAAGTATGGTGATGCAGCGCTGCGGAGAATTCCACCCGTCGTCGCCGATACTACCAAGAAGGCCGTCATCGGTCCAACGAAGAAATCTGCAGCCGATACGGCGGCGAAGATTCCGGTACTCGGGCCTCGAATGCCGGACGCAGATACGGCCATAAAGCTCCCCTTGAAGAACCCTTTACGGCCGGATTCACTCTTGAAGAAGGGTGAATTCGATGACCGCGTCTTGCGCCGGGGCGCGCTGACCGATTCGGCGGCCGTTCGCAAAACGAAGAAGGAAGTCATTGAGTAACTGACTGAAACCACGGATGATACAAATTTCTCCATTTGTGACAGATTGCAGGCAAATCCTCGAAGGGATATTCGTTCTGAGCTTCCGTTCGGCTGAAATTGCGAGGAATGCAGCGCCTGGGCAGTTTGTGAACATCCGGTGTGGAGATGGATGTCTTCCTCTTCTCCGGCGTCCCTTCAGCATCTCACGGATTGAAGATGACTCCATCGAGTTGCTCTTCAGTGTTGTTGGGAAGGGGACCTCCCTACTTTCACAGAAGCGTCCGGGCGAACCACTGGATGTTCTTGGTCCGCTGGGAATGCCGTTTAAAATTCACGGGCCTTATGAAACAGCGATTCTTGTCGGAGGCGGGCTCGGAGCTGCCCCCTTTCCATTCCTGACAGACGTATTGCTTCGTGAGAACAAGAAGGTCCTGACAGTCGTCGGTGCTCGTTCCGTGAAACAGTTGACGGTCCGTCACCTTCTCAACGTGCAACTCGCAACAGACGACGGATCGCAGGGATTTCGCGGAACGGTCATCGATCTCCTGAAAACTATCGTACCGAATGACGGGTCCAACAGCACGAAAATCTTTGGATGTGGTCCTACAAAAATGCTGAGCGCACTCTCTGAATTTGCGCGGGTGAGAGGGATGGAGTGTGAATTGTCCCTCGAAGGAGACATGGCATGCGGAATGGGTTTGTGTCAGGGCTGCCCCGTCGAACGCAGCGACGGGAAGAAAAAATACTCTCTCGTCTGCGTCGAGGGTCCAACGTTCAATAGCAAAGACATCATACTGCGATAAATGATCAAGGAATCCTTCTCCCTTCGTGGCGTTGAGTTCAAGAATCGCGTGCTTGTTGCGTCCGGAACCTTTGGGTACGGTGATGAGGTGAAGGACCTGGTGGACGTCAATAAGCTTGGTGGGATCTGCACCAAGTCGCTGTCATGGAAACCTCGTGACGGAAATCCTCCTCACCGAATCGTTGAGACGACGGGGGGGATGCTCAATTCCATTGGCCTCGCGAACATCGGCGTGCATGCTTTCATCGAACAAAAGCTGCCGTATCTTCGCTCATTGGACACGACGATCATCGTGAATATCGCTGCAAGTTCCATCCAGGAGTACTGCGACGTTCTTAGTCTCCTCGAGAAGTACGATGCGGTTGACGGATACGAAATCAATGTGTCATGTCCGAACGTGAAAGAGGGTGGGCTGAATTTCGGCACCAATTGCTCCATGACTCGCGAGATCACGTCAAGACTTCGTGCGCTGACAAACAAGCCACTGTTGATGAAACTGACGCCGAACGTCACGCACATATCGGAATTCGCGAAGGCAGTTGAAGATGCAGGCGCTGATGCTATTTCGGTGATCAATACACTGATCGGGATGGCGGTTGACATCCACGCACGAAAACCAAGACTTTCGACAGTGACGGGAGGCCTTTCGGGGCCCGCCATAAAACCTATCGCGCTTGCGAAGGTTTATGAAGTTGCACAGGCTGTCAAGATACCGATTATCGGTATCGGGGGGATCATGACTGCGGAAGATGCAGTGGAGTTTCTCCTCGTCGGCGCTTCGGCTGTTCAGGTCGGAACGGCAAATTTTATCGACCCTTCGACGGGCGTGAAGGTTGCCGAGGGACTGCGTTCGTTCGCAGAGAACGAGGGACTGTCAGACGTCGGCCAACTGGTGCGCGCTCTTCAATCAGATGTGAAATTCTCCATCCTCCAATCCTGGCTCTGATCCTCTTTGTGAACCGCCCTCGATGACCTATTCTGAATCGCTTCACCTGTTGCTGAGTCTCGAACGCCTTGGTATGAAGTTCGGCCTTGACGGTATCACCCGACTCTTGCGCCGCCTCGATGATCCCCACAAAGATTATCCAGCGATCCATATCGCCGGGACAAATGGGAAAGGCTCTGTGGCGTCCATGCTTGCGGCCGTTTTTACGTCGGCGGGGTACAAGACCGGGCTTTATACGTCGCCGCATCTCGTGCGCTTTGAAGAAAGAATACGGATTGATGGAAAGATGATATCACAGAAGTCCGTTGCGTCGATTCTCACGGAATTGCGCCCGTCGATCGTGAGGCAGAAACCGACGTTTTTTGAAGCAACGACGGCGCTTGCATTGAAGTATTTTTCCGAAAAGAAAGTGGATATCGCCATTGTGGAAACGGGACTTGGCGGCAGGCTTGATTCCACGAACGTCTTGAGGCCGTCGGTATCGATCATCACCAACCTCAGTCTTGAGCACAAGGAGATCCTCGGCAATACGATTGAAGACATCGCGCGTGAAAAGGCCGGTATCATCAAGAAAGACACTGCATGCATCACGGGGATACGGGAGTTCAAGGCGCTGAAGGTTCTTCGAAAAGTGTGTAGAGAGCAGAACGCTCCATTGTTCGTCGCCACAAACTATCAGTGCAAAGAGCGCAAAAGTTCGCTTGATGGATCGTACCTCGACATGAAGATCGGCGGGATGTCGTTCGGGCGTCTCTCTGTATCGCTGGCGGGTCATTTTCAGCTTGCGAATCTTGCTGTTGTTTTGGAGACCTTGAAGCAGGTTCGCACCATGGGGAAGTTCACTTTGAGCGATGACTCGGTTCGATCGGGTCTCTCCCACGTTCAGGAACTTTCAGGGCTCACTGGACGTCTTACAACAGTAGCAGTGAAGCCACGAGTGATCGTCGACGTGGCACACAACCCGGAGGCGACAGCTCAGTTGGTCGACTCTTTGAAGCGATTGAGGCTGAAGAAGCTCACCGTGGTGTTCGGAGTCATGAAAGACAAAGACCACGCATCTATGGTTCGACGCCTCGCAGCGATAACAGACCAAGCCATCGCAGTCGCAGCGCATATTGAGCGTTCACGCTCTGCGAGCGATGTGGCCGCGGCATTTGCGGCAGAAGGATGTCGCGTCCGAGCTGCCCTGAGCGTGCAGGAGGGCGTGCAACTAGCTCTTGAGACCGTACCGAAAAATGGTCTGATTCTCGTCACGGGATCTCATTTTGTCGTCGGTGAAGCGTTGTCCGTGCTGGCACCAAAAAGAGCTTGACAATAGGGGGGGGATGGGCTATATTACCAGTGAAGTTTTGGGGTTTCTTCCGTTCCCGGTGTTTTTATCCATCCAATTCACTTCTAATTCGCCAAGTCGCTCTTCCCAACCTTTGATACTTCGATGGAAGGACTTCCTCAGTTTCTTGATTGAGGATTTCATCTTGCACACTTTTCCAACTTCATTCCCTCTATAGGATTTTTCCAACATGCCAATGGACATAACTGAACTCAAGTCCAAAAAGATCGCTGAACTGAACCAGATTGCCAAGGAGATGAACATCTCCGGCTACAGTGATCTTCGTAAGCAAGAACTCATCTTCAAGATTCTGGAAGCGCAGGGGGCCAAAGACGGTCTGACCTTCAGTAAGGGTGTTCTCGAAGTGCTGCCGGACGGATATGGATTTCTGCGTTCCGTCAACTACAATTACCTGCCGTCACCCGATGATATCTACGTTTCACCATCGCAGATCAAGAAATTCGGTCTCCGGACGGGAGACAGCGTCAGTGGCCAGGTCCGCCCCCCGAAAGAAGGGGAACGGTTCTTCGCGCTCCTGCGGGTAGAGGCGGTTAACGACGACCATCCCGATGTGATCCGCGAAAGGACGCTTTTTGACAACCTCACGCCTCTGTATCCGACAAATCGCTTGAAGCTGGAGACCGTGCCGGGTGAGTACTCGATGAGAATTATGGACCTCCTGGCGCCGATCGGCAAAGGCCAACGAGGCATGATCGTGTCTCCGCCTAAGGCGGGCAAGACCATCCTGCTGCAGAAGATAGCGAATAGTATTATTCGTAATCATCCGGAAGTGAAGCTGATAGTTCTCCTGATCGATGAACGGCCGGAAGAAGTAACGGACATGGAGCGAACCGTAGCTGCCGAAGTTGTGAGCTCGACATTCGATGAGCCGCCTGAGCGTCACGTGCAAGTGTCAGACATGGTTCTCGAAAAGGCAAAGCGTCTCGTAGAAGCAAAGAAGGATGTTGTTATTCTACTCGACAGTATCACCCGGCTCGCCAGAGCCCATAACACAGTTATTCCCCACAGCGGGAAAATCCTCTCTGGTGGTGTTGACGCAAACGCGTTGCACCGCCCAAAGCGGTTCTTCGGAGCAGCAAGGAATATTGAAGAGGGTGGAAGCCTTACCATCATCGCCACTGCGCTGGTTGAAACCGGAAGCAGGATGGATGAAGTGATCTTCGAAGAGTTCAAAGGAACGGGCAACAACGAAATTGTGCTCGACAGAAAAATCAGCGATCGCCGTGTCTTTCCCGCAATTGATGTCAATCGGTCGGGAACACGAAAAGAAGAATTGTTACAGGATCCTGAGGAGCTCAACCGGGTATGGATCATTCGCAAGTTGGTGAGTGATCTTACACCTGTTGAGGCGATGGAATTCTTGTTGGAGAAAATGCGCGGAACAAAATCCAATAAGGAATTCCTCAAGTCGATGAACAGTTGACCTTTCGGAGAGGGAGACCCACCTGAGAATGAATCACTCGGGACGCTGATTCTCCCCGGTTTTTTCTATCACGTTGAGAGATTGGTCTATGGCAAACGATGTCGTCATCGTTAGTGCCTGCCGGACTGCTATTGGCTCATTTATGGGCTCACTCAGTTCTATGGCAGCACCGCGTCTTGGCTCACTGGTTGTCGATGAGGCCGTGCGACGTTCGGGTATCAGGAAGACTGATATCGATGAGGTTATTCTCGGAAATGTGCTGACGGCGGGATTGGGTCAGGCGCCGGCACGACAGGCAGCGTTGTACGCAGGACTGCCGGATTCCGTGGAGTGTCTCACGATCAACAAGATGTGCGGTTCGGGACTCAAATCGGTGATGTTGGCGAGCCAGGCAATTGCTCTCGGTGATGCCGCGGTCATTGTGGCTGGTGGGATGGAAAGCATGTCGAACAGCCCGTACCTCCTTGAAAAAGCTCGGGAGGGTTACAAGATGGGACATGGCAAGCTCATCGATTCGATGATTCGTGACGGTCTCTGGGATGTCTACAACGACTTCCATATGGGAAATGCGGCGGAGATTTGTGCGAAGGAATGCGCTATCCCCCGTGAGGCACAGGATGAATTCGCAATTAAAAGTTATAAGCGAGCACAGAGCGCAATCGCTGAAGGAAAGTTCAAGAACGAAATCGTCCCGATTACGCTCAAGGGAAAACAAGGCGATACCATCATCGAGCAGGACGAGGAACCGTTCAGGACGAATTTTGAAAAGGTGCCAAAGTTGAAGCCGGCGTTTCAGCAGGATGGTACGGTGACTGCCGCCAATGCATCAAAGATCAATGATGGTGCAGCAGCCCTCGTTCTCATGTCAGCCGAGCGGGCAAAACAACTCGGAGTGAAACCAATCGCTCGGGTCGTTGCTCACGGGTCTTCGGCGAAGAAACCTGAGTGGTTTACAACCGCTCCGGCGGATTCGATCGCCAAAGTGCTCAAAAAAGCCGGACTCAGTGTTCATGACATTGATTTGTTTGAGATCAATGAAGCGTTTGCAGTAGTATCGCTCGCTGTTCAAAAAATTGTCGGGATCGAGTCGGAAAAGCTTAATGTGAATGGCGGAGCTGTCGCGCTCGGTCATCCGATCGGTGCCAGTGGCGCCCGCATCCTGGTTACTTTGTTGCATGCCCTGCAGCAGCGAGGTGAAAAAAGAGGGATGGCGGCTATCTGTATCGGGGGCGGTGAGGCCAGCGCTCTTATTGTGGAAATGATGAACTGATCAGACTATGCAGACAAAGTTTGTGGAAGAGGCAAAATAGTATGAGCGCAGAGAAGAAGGCTGTCACGGTTGTTGGATCGGGAACCATGGGCAACGGCATCGCTCATGTCTTTGCCCAATTTGGTTATTCCGTAACGCTGTGCGATGTGAAGCAGGAGTTCCTTGATCGCGCCTTGAACATCATTCGGGGCAATCTCGATCGCCAACTGAAGAAGGGGACGATCACAGAGGAGCAAAAAGCCCAGACGTTTGGCAGAATCCATCCAACCCTGGACTTGCAGGGCGCGTCAAAAGGGGCCGATCTTGTGATTGAGGCGGCGACAGAAAACGAACAGCTCAAGAAGCAGCTCTTCAAGGATATCGACAAGTTTGCGCCTGCCGGCTGCATCATCGCTTCGAACACTTCCTCCATATCAATCACGGAACTTGCAGCGGTGACCTCACGTCCGGACAAGGTTATCGGCATGCACTTTATGAACCCCGTGCCAGTGATGAAACTGGTCGAAGTGATCCGAGGTCTTGCGACGTCGAACGAGACTTTTCAGACGATCAAGGCGTTATCGGAATCTCTCGAGAAAGTCCCGGTGGAAGTGAATGACTATCCGGGCTTTGTTTCAAATCGCGTGCTCCTCCCGATGCTCAACGAAGCGATGTACTGTGTTATGGAGGGAGTCGCAACACCTGAATCGATTGATACGGTGATGAAACTCGGAATGAACCATCCGATGGGCCCACTCGCTCTTGCCGATTTCATTGGACTTGATGTGTGTCTCTCCATCATGGAAGTGCTTCACACGGGATTGGGAGACTCGAAGTATCGGGCTTGTCCGTTGTTGAAGAAGATGGTTGCTGCCGGCCATCTGGGTCGCAAGACCGGCAAAGGTTTCTACATCTATACAACTGGCTCATAACATCCTATGAATTTTCATTTCTCAGAGACGCACCAGATGATTCGGGAGACTGCACGACAGTTTGCCCGGGAGGAATTGGCTCCCTTCGTCATCGAGAGAGACGAAAAGGAAGAGTTCCCCTATGAGAGCATTCGTAAAATGGGAGAGCTCGGATTCATGGGCATGATGGTTGCTGAGAAGTACGGAGGGGCCGGCCTGGATACCATGTCGTATGTCCTCGCTCTGGAAGAGATCGGAAGAGTAGATGCGTCCGCATGTGTCATCATGTCTGTCAACAATTCGCTTGTGTGCTGGGGTCTTGACACGCATGGCACAGAGGATCAGAAGCAACGGTATCTTCTTGATCTGGCCTCGGGGCGGAAGTTGGGGGCGTTTGCACTCTCTGAGCCCGAAGCGGGGAGTGATGCGACAAACCAACGGACGACCGCGCGCCGTGACGGCGACTTCTATATCATCAATGGCACGAAGAATTTTATAACCAACGGATCAAACGCCGATGTCGTGCTGGTGATCGCCGCAACTGATAAAACCAAAGGGTCGAAGGGAATCAGTGCATTCATCGTTGAGAAAGGGATGCCAGGGTTCGCTGTGGCGAAGAAAGAGAAGAAGATGGGGATCAGGAGCTCTGATACAGTCTCACTTGCGTTCGAAGACTGCAGGGTACCCCTTGCCAATCGAATCGGGGAAGAAGGGTTCGGTATAAAGTTCGCCTTAAAGACACTTGACGGGGGGAGAATCGGGATAGCGACCCAAGCTCTTGCGATCGCAGAGGCTTCGCTTGAAGCAGCACTCAAATACAGCCATGAGCGGAAGGCATTTGATCGTCCGATTGCCGAACTACAGGCTATGCAATTCAAGCTCGCAGAAATGTCCACAAACATCGAGGTGGCCCGTTCTCTGATACTGAACGCGGCGTGCTTGAAGGATAGAAAGCAGCCGTTTGGTTCAGCTGCGGCGATGGCAAAACTCTTTGCTTCGAAAATCGCCGTTCAATGCGCTCTTGAATCGATGCAGATCCACGGGGGGTACGGCTACATGCGTGAGTACCACGTGGAGAGATTTCTGCGCGATTCAAAAATTACTGAAATATATGAGGGAACTTCTGAAATTCAGAAAATTGTGATTTCTCGCGCTCTGCTGCAGTCATAGGATACCGGGTTCATTTCACTACTTGAAAGGCGACGGTTCTGTCGCCTTTTTCGTTATGCAGCAGGGCGGTTGATTTGGAGCACAAGATCATATTAATGATGTTCGCAAATTTCGTTGGTTGGATTGATCGGCTAGCCGTGTCCTTGTTTTTGCTGGCAACTTTTGCTACAATGCTCGTGAACTTCTTTATTGGAATCGTGCAAGCGTAAGAGTTTCAATGCACGATGCAAATTCTTCAGAACAGTCCTTCTGCAGCAACAAGGTGCCGATACGCTCGTAACAGGCAATAGTCCCTGAGCGGAATTGGGGCTTCGGGACACCAAGGGAGTATTTATTTCAAACATAACGGGAGCAAGAGCATGAATCGAACATTAGCTATTACGTTGGGGGTCATTGGAGCAATCGTTTTGGTAGTCTTGCTTGCTGTCGGCTGGGGAGTCTCGACGTACAACCGGATTGTCTCGGCAGAAGAGGGTGTGAAATCCGGTTGGAGCCAGGTAGAAAATCAGTATCAACGGCGGTACGATCTCATTCCGAATCTGGTGGAGACGGTGAAAGGCTACGCCAAGCAGGAAAAAGAGGTTTTGGAAGGGGTCACCAATGCGAGATCGCGTGTCGGACAGTTGAGCGTAACTCCAGAAGTTCTCAACGATCCAAAGGCTTTCGCCAAATTCCAGCAAGCGCAAGACGGGCTGAGTTCGGCCTTGTCTCGATTGTTGGTCGTGACGGAAAACTATCCGCAATTGAAATCCAACGAGAACTTTCTGGCCTTGCAGCAACAGTTGGAAGGCACCGAGAATCGTATTTCAGTTGAGCGGAAGAGATTCAACGAGACGGTCCAGTCATTTAATGTTACCATCCGGCGTTTCCCAGCCTCTTTTATCGCGTCTATGAGTGGATTCAAAGAGAAGTCATACTTCTCAGCGGCCGCTGGTTCGGATCAGGCGCCAAAAGTAAACTTCTAAGGAAGAGCCATGATAAAAGTTCGGATTTCTGTACTGTTCCTCTTGTTGATGCTGAGCCTGGTGAGTGTCTTTGCACAACGCGAGGTGCCGATCCTGCAACAGCGTGTCACCGACTTCACGAACACGTTGACCTACAATGATTGGCGGTCACTGGAGACGAGACTGAAAGTGTATGAAGACTCGACGTCTACACAGATTGCGATCGTGCTCTTGAACTCTCTTGACGGGGCGGACATCTTCGACTACGCGATGAAGGTTTTCGATGAGAACAAGATCGGCGCAAAGTCAAAGAACAATGGCGTACTTATTGTTGTCGCCAAGGATGATCACAAGATCCGTATTACCGTTGGGTACGGTCTGGAGGGAGTCTTGACAGATGCTCTCACGACGCAAATCATGGAACGGGATATCAAGCCATACTTTAAGGCGAATAATTATTACGGTGGCTTATCATCAGGCGTGTCCTCGATTATTGCGGCCACCGCGGGTGAATATAAGGTGCAGTCCAGGGGCAAGAATGCGCCCGTGATCTCCGTGATCTTGGTGATGATATTCTTTGGAATCATGGGGGCGTTTGTTCTTCCGTTCCTGGCCGGACGCAGACGGTTTGTGATTGGCTCCGGAGGATCGATGTATGGATCCGGTTGGGGTTGGCCTTATGGCGGTTCTGGCAGTGGGGGTGGATTTAGCGGCGGTTCATTTGGAGGAGGTGGGGGATGGAGTGGGGGCGGCGGTATGAGTGGTGGCGGCGGTGCGACGGGCAGCTGGTAAGAACACATCGTGTCAGACAACGGAATTCCACGGAAAGTCAATCTCTTCTCTGTGAGTCCAACTTCTCCATCATATGGCAGGGGAAATCGCACTCAGGCGCGAAAGACCTCCACCATTCGACATCTCGCGAAGCGTCAGAAACATCCGACGACGACTTCGTTTCCTCTGCGTGCATTTGAATCAGCCTTCACTCTGTCAATGGTTCCGATGATCATCGCTGATCGGAACGGACAATGTATCGAGGCCAATGACCATGCGGCGAAGCTCATCCATATGCGCAGAAGTGCGCTACTCAGAAAACAACTTGACGACGTATTCGAACTTCCACCTCCGGCTCCCGGGGGCAGTATACAGACGCGCCTGCTGGGAGGAGAGATTCTCGATGTCGAGGTTCGTGTCAGGCAGAAAGATGCTTCGCCGGTGCGTCTGCGACTGCGTGCGAACGGGCTCGAACATGACCTCTGGCTGATCAGCCTCACGCGTATTCCGGACCCCGGCACAAAGGCTCATAACACCTGGCACCCTTCAGGCAGCAACGCGTTGCTGGAAGAGTTCTTTCCCCTTCCGTGGGGAAATGAGGACACTGATTTTGAAGCGCTCTTTCAACATTCGCCCTACGGGATCTGTATTCTCCAGAACGACCGCATCGAGGTGATCAATCCCACTTTTTGTAAGCTTCTCGGATATCGTTCCAGCGACGAAATCGTGGGAAAGGAAATGAGAGATTTTCTCGATGAAGGATCCAGGATGTTCTTTTCTCTTCTGCAACATCGGGTCTATCGTGGTGAGGCAGTACCGACACGGTTCGAGACGCGGATGATGCGGCAGGGAGGCTCAACACTTGACGTCGAGACTTCATTCGCGCACATTTGGTACAAGGGAGCCCCTGCGCTCAACCTTTCGATCAACGATATTACCGACCGTAAGGAATTGGAGAAACGGCTCACCGATTCGGAGAGTCTGCTGCGCAATGTGGTCAATTCGATGGTGGATGCCCTTGTCATCACCGACCTGCAGGGGAAAGTTCTCGACGTGAACGATGAGTTTCAACGATTCACTGGATTTTCCCGACGTGAAGCTTTCGGAGCTGAGATTCCCTATCCGTGGGTTCCTGAGGAGGATCTTCGATCCTATATTGGTTGGCTTGAGAAATTGCGCGAAAACAACGTGCTGAGGGACTTTGACATCACGTGGTTGCGCAAGGGAGGCGACCGTATCGCAGTGAGCTTGAACACGACGCTGCTTCGGAACGCCGGCGGGGAACCTGTTCTGATGGTCAACATCGCCAGAGATATCAGCGAGCGTCAGGCGTCACGCGAAGAACTCAGCCGTCAGCTGCAGCGGCTCCAGGTCCTCTACGATTTCAGTAGTGCGTTGACGAATTCCCTCGATTCCGGCGAGATTGCCCGGACGACGTATCAGCAACTGGTCAAGGTTCTCCCGATTGATACGTTTTTCATCGACTTGTATGACGGGGAACGCAAGGAGGTCGTGCCCATTTTCGCGGTGGAGAGCATCGGCGGAAAGCGTCTCGAAATACCCGTCCGAATTGCCCCCATTGCTCTTGATCGATCTCTGACGAAAGCAAAAGTGATTTCCTCCCGGAAGCCGATGCTCGAGTTGCGGGACGGCATTCAGCAAGTCCTCAGCCAGGGGGGCATTCCTGCTGAGCGGTCGTTTGCCTCGACGATGACAGTGCCGATGGTATCCAAGCAGAAGACCATCGGAGTACTCTCTGTGCATTCATCAAAAGCTAAGGCGTACTCAGACGAGCATCTGACGCTGGTTCAGAGTATTGCGCATCTGGCCGGGCTCGCAATTGAAAAGGCTCAGCTCTATCAAGAGACAATACGGAAGTCGCAGGAGATCGAAGCACGGAATAAAGAGCTCGACGATTTTACCTATGTTGTTTCTCATGACTTGAAGGAACCGCTTATCAGCGTCGAAGGATATGCGAAAATGATGCGTGCGGAGTATCAGCAATCGCTCGACGAGACGGGTAGGGAGTATCTTCAAGCCGTCGTCGATTCCTGTTCTCACATGAAGCGCTTGATCGACGACTTGCTCCTCCTCTCGCGTGTGAGCAAAGTCTCTGAAAATCGGACAATGGTTTCTCTTTCTGGTGTTATGAGGGATGTGGTGGAGGAACTTCAGTTCTCAATTCGTGAAAAGAAAGCGCAGATCGTGGTTCAGCAAGATCTCCCAAGCGTTTCCGCAGTCGACACTCATCTGCGAATTGTGTTGCGCAATCTTGTGGCAAATGCCTTAAAATTCTGCGAGAAACCGATTCCTCGTATCGAAGTCGGAGCGATACTCACCCCGGAAGGAACGACGATTTTCGTGAAAGACAATGGAATCGGCATCGAGGAGGCGCATTTCGAGAAAATTTTCCTCATCTTTCAACGCCTCCACAAGAAAGACGAATATGAAGGAGTGGGAGCAGGTCTCACCATTGTAAAGAAAATTATCGAGTCGCACGGGGGAAAGATCTGGGTCGAGTCAACGGTTGGCCAGGGATCAACGTTTTATTTCACCATACCGAGAGTCTAGGGGGAAACATTGGAGCCAGTGGAGGGATCGCTCAGGATTCTGCTGATCGACGACAATCACGATCACGCCAAAATTCTGCAATGGGCGTTCAAGAAGACAGGACGCAAGGATGAGTTTACGTACTTCGATGACGGAAGCAGCGCGCTTCAGTACTTGAAGTCTGCGAACAACGGAGCAAACGTTAGGCCCGATTTGATTTTTCTTGACCTCAACTTGCCACGTCTCGACGGTCGTGAAGTTCTCCGCCTCCTGAAATCCGAAGAGGACACAAAGGCAATTCCGGTGATCATCGTCAGCAGTTCTGAGAGGGAAGAAGATGTGCGCAAAGCCTATGAACTTGGGGCAAGCAGTTATCTGTCCAAGTCGACTCTTCTGAATGATGTGAATCCCGTTCTTCAGACGATCCAAGCGTACTGGGGTTCGGCGGCGAAACTCCCTAATAGAAAATAGCTCATGAATCCAGGAAATCATATTACCGTCCTTCTGGTGGAAGACAATATTGACTTCGCCAAATTGGTAAGGATATACCTCGGCAGATTCGAAGAAGCAGAGATTGAAATCATCTGGAAGGAAAACGGACCGGATGGCATTGAAGAAGCGGTGCACAATCCGAAGATTGATGCTATCCTGATGGATTACTTTTTGCCCGGAATGAATGGATTGGAGATTACGCGGGCGTTGAAGGAGAAGAATATCGACATCCCGGTGGTGTTCCTGACCGTGAACAAGGATATGAATCTGGCTGTCGAAGTCATGAAACTGGGTGTGCAGGACTATCTTGTAAAAGAGGAAATCAGTACTCCGATCTTGCCGAAGACGATCCTCACCGTGGTTGAGAAGCGGAAGTTTCAGAGAGAGGTCGCGGAACTTGAGATCAGGCAGAAGCGATTGGAGGCGATGCAGGAGATGATTGTGGGGATCACCAGCGAGATCAGCTCTCCCCTGGGCGCGATGAAAGAAATCGCCGACGCCCTTATCCGGCGGGGGGGATCAGAGAAGAGTTCGAAATATCTGTGGATTATACGCGAAAATGTGGAACGGATCGAATCAAAAATGGAGAAGCTGTTGAATCTCAAAGAGGACAAGACCGTTCAGTACATCAAAGATATCAAAATGATTGACCTGTCATGAGGTGATGCTTGGCGAACCTTGTCAGAAAATTTCTTTCCAAACAGGATTTGATGGATGTCGAAACTGCGATCAAGGAAGCGGAAACGCGGACAGCAGGCGAAATCCGAGTTGCGATTCGGCAAAAACGCTCGAAGAAGGAGAAATCGCTCACGGTGGAGCAGTTGGCGCGGCACGAATTCGTTCACCTGGGGATGATGAAAACGGTGGATCGTACAGGAATCTTGATCTTCCTCCTCCTCGAAGCGAAAGAGTTCTTTATTTTAGCAGACGAACACATTAATCAGAAGGTCGCACCCCGATCGTGGGATTCGGTGGCCGAAGCCATGGCAGGACGATTCGCGAAAAAGGAGTTCCGTCAAGGTCTTTTGGATGCCGTTCGTTCCCTGGGAGAGCATCTTGCCGCACACTTTCCAGCAAAGGCGGGCGACAAAAATGAACTTTCGAACAAGGTCGACATTTCTTAACGGTGCCTTCCGCATCATACTACCGAATCCGTTGATCGAATATTCCCTATGAAATTCAGAGCAGCGCTCGCACAGATCGATTGCAAGGTCGGTGATCTGCAAGATAATTTGCAGCATCACCTCATCGCAATTGAGAAGGCGAAACAACAAGGTGCAAAGCTGGTGGTATTCCCGGAGCTCAGTCTGACGGGATACACACTCCGCGATCTGGCATGGGATCTCGCCATTGATCCCTTCGAAGATAAGCGCCTTGACCCGTTGCGGGAGGCGAGCAAGGAAATCTCGATCGTGGTGGGGTTCGTGGAAAGCGCATCGAATCATGGGATCTATAATTCAGCGCTCTTTCTCGAGGATGGAATCATCCGGCATGTTCATCGGAAAATCTACCCACCGACGTACGGCATGTTTGAGGAGGGGCGGTACTTCAGCAGAGGCGATCAGGTCGCTGCGTTTGACTCGAAGCTGGGCAGGTTCGGAATCCTCATCTGTGAAGATCTGTGGCATATTTCTCTTCCCTATCTGCTTGCCTATGATGGCGCCGAAGTGATTCTCTCGCTGACGGCGAGTCCCTCACGAATGTCCCCTGGGGGGCAGGAGATGGCGAACGCTCAAGTGAACCACGAGCATCACAAGACGTACGCGAGACTTCTGAGCAGCTACGTGTTGTTCTGCAACCGCGTTGGGTACGAAGATGGAGTCAATTTCTGGGGCGGATCATGTATTGTCACGCCCGGCGGCACAATGGCTGGTTCCGCAAGGTTCTTCAAAGAAGACATGATCATGGCTGACCTAGACTCGCTTGAGATACAAAGAGCTCGTAGATTCTCCCGTCACTTTCTCGATGAAGACTTGGCTATCACGCATCGGGCCCTCGCCCGAATCCGCGCGACGAATGGCCTGAAGACCACTGACGAGGCCTCCTCGTAGTGCTTTGCGACTGTTTTGATCTTTCCTTCGTCCAACCTGAAGAACCTCGAAAGCATCTGCAAGGCGCAATCTCTGAATGATATTGAATCTGCTGGGTTTTTTTCATAAATTGCAATCTCACGAATCGATGTCTGATAGTGCGTGAAGAGGAGAATACTCAATGGGTACTGTGAAAACTGTTGGCCTTATGGTGTTGATGATGGCATTGTTGATGCTCGTCGGCCAATGGCTGGGCCAGGAACAGGGCCTTGTTCTTGCTTTTGGGATTTCGCTCTTGATGAATTTTGGAATGTATTGGTTTTCGGATAAGTTGGTCCTGATGAGCTACCGCGCGAAGGAGGCAACGGAAGAGGAAGCACCACGATTGTATGCGATCGTCAGAAAGCTCTCGGCTCAGGCTGAGTTGCCGATGCCAAAGGTCTATATCATTCCCGGGGACTCACCGAATGCATTTGCTACCGGCAGGAATCCGGATCATGCCGCTGTCGCAGCAACTGAGGGAATTCTCGATCTGCTCAGCGAAGACGAGCTTGAAGGAGTTATCGGTCACGAGCTGGCACACGTGAAGCATCGGGATATTCTGACGGGAACGATTGTCGCTGCAATGGCCGGCGCGATTACTTTCCTCACCCGAATGGCAATGTTTGCTTCGATCTTCGGTGGAGGAAGCAGGGATCGCGAAAACTCGAATCCCATTGGCGAAATTCTGCTCCTAATTCTTGCGCCTATTGCTGCGATGTTGATACAGTTTGCTGTTTCCCGTTCGCGCGAGTTTGCTGCCGATGAAGGAGGCGCCAAGATTTGTGGACGGCCTCTGAGTCTGGCCAACGCTCTCCGGAAATTGGAGAAAGGTGTCGAGCGTGTCCCAATGCAAAACGCCGGAACGGCTACGGCTCACATGTTCATCGTGAACCCTCTTGTGGGTGGTGGGATTATGAAACTATTTTCTACGCATCCGCCGACGGAAGAACGAATCGCCCGCCTGGAAGAAATGGCGACGAGCGGTGTCCATTGATGTGCTCAGGACATTTACCTCTACTGCATTGGACGAAAGAACCTTTCTGAGAATACTTCTAGCGTTCTGCCTTTCGGGGTTGCTTGCCGGGACGGTACTTTATGGTCAGACGGTAAGATCGAGTGGAACGATGATCCTGCGATCGCAGGCGGGAAGTCTCGCGGAAGAGACTCTCGGGAAATTGGGCACGTCGTTGAAGGGTCATGATCAGGTGACCCTGAATGTGGAGGGGGGGAGTTCCCGAGTTCTCATCGAAAATGCCTTTCTTGAAATATTTGATCGGCAGGGAATTCACAGCTCACTCCAGTCTGTACAGGCCGCTGGAAAACGAGTGCTTCAGGTAATCGTCCTTGAGCAGGGTGTTCGGTATGCCACTCTTCCTACAGGGGAGTACCGACGAGAAGTGCGGACATCGATCGAAGCTCGTGATGTGCAACAGGACTCGTCTGTAACTCGGTACCTTGGAATGTCCAGCCGCGTCGATGTTGATACCGTGGCGTTTCGTGAGGATATTGGATTGTTGCCGCTTGCCCGAGAGAGTGAGCGTACGCTCTTTGACAAGCTTGTCGGTCCAGTCCTCCTCATCGGGGGAGCTTTCCTCATTGTGTACTTGTTTTTCACGGTGCGGAATTGAGCTTTCGGATGCAGGTGTTGACAACCGTACTGGTCTGCATGTGTGTAAGCACGATGCTCGGTCAGAAGGTGGCCCCAGAGGCGCGAACGACGATTGCGGCATTCGGCGATGTGAATCTCGGACGCTCCGTCGGTCAGGAACTGCTGAAGGGAGACATCGGATATCCTTTCCGGTATGTCAAGGACTCTCTGGCGAAGTCGGACATTGTGTTCGTGAATCTGGAGAGCCAGCTCACGGAACAGAACGGAGAAACTCAGAACCCGAAGTACAACCTGATTTTCTGTGGTCCACCGGTGGGTGCGGCGTCGTTGAAAGGTGCACACGTCACCATCGTCTCGACGGCGAACAATCACGCATACGATTATGGTCGTCGGGCTCTTCGGGAAACACTCGTGAATCTGGATAGTGCAGGGATTGCCTCGGTCGGGACATCGATCGATTCTGTGGAGACGTTTGTTCCCGTCGTTCTTGAGCACTCGGGTATCCGGATTGGTTTTTTAGCTTATACACAGTTCATGAATTTTAAAGGCACGTGGAAGGGCCACGTTGCCTTGTTCGATGAACATCGTATCGCGCAGGATGTCGCCGCTCTTCGCGCGAAGGCTGACTTTATCATCGTGAGTTACCATGGGGGCAGCGAGTATGTGGACCGGCCTCCGGGAACAGTGAAGCATGATTTCAAGGTTATTGCAGATGCAGGAGCAGACGTAGTCGTGGGCCACCACCCTCACTATGTGCAGGGAATCGAATGGTACCAGAACACGCTGTTCTTCTATTCGCTGGGGAATTTCGTTTTTTACCAGCCTCAACTGGAATGGACTCAAATGGGGTTGGGTGTGCAATTGATGCTCGTTAGGAGCGACTCGGCGGTGACGATTGGTCAAGCGCAGTTGATGGCGGTTCGAGCCGGGTTGCAGCCTTCGTTTGTACTTTCAGCAACCGAGGAGCGGGCCTTTTTCCAACGACTCGTGAAGTTGTCTTCTTCGCAGGTCTATCAAAATAATGGATCATGGTTTGTTCAGATAAGAAAAAGAGATGAATACAATGAGAGATAGAAAATCGGTGTTGATCGGATGTGCGTTGAGCATCTTGTTCCTTTTTGGAAGCTGCACTGCCACGAAAGAGGTGGAACAAATGTCGGTCGAAAGGCGCTTCGCAAATGCAAAATCGCTTTTCGATGATCGAGACTACTTGCAGGCCTACGAAGATTTTCGAATTGTGACGCTGCAGTACCAGGGAAACGCTCTTGCAAATGACGCCCAGTACTACATGGGAGAATGCAGAATGAAGAGGGAAGAGTACATTCTTGCTGCCTATGAGTACGACGTTCTCGTTCGCACGATGCCAAACAGTCCGTATGTTGCGAAGGCGCGCTACTCGAAAGCGCTGTGTTACTTCAAACTGTCACCCTCCTTTAACCTCGATCAGAACTACAGTAAACAAGCGATCGATGAATTTCAGTCATTTATTGAATATCACCCTGCCGACTCCCTAGTTGTAGATGCGGAAAAGAAGATTGGCGAATTGAACAACAAGCTCGCGCAAAAGGAATATGAGAATGGCGTGACGTATATCCATATGGAGTACTATAAATCTGCCGTCGTTTCGTTTGACCATGTTCTTGAGAAATACCACGATACTCCCTATGCTGAGCAGGCGCAATGGCGGAAGGCAGAAGCGCAATTGTTGCGCAATCACGTCCATGATGCAAAGACCGAAATCGACAAATTTTTCTTGAAGTATTCCTCCAGCCAATGGAAATCTGATGCAGAGCGGATCCGGAGGGATGTCTTATCCCGACTGGAGAGCGCGCCTGCAGAGGTGAAGAACCCAGCAACGAATCCATCGCGCTAGTCGGAATCAAGGAGTTGACAATGCCTCGTGCTGTTCTTCGGACAGTGAAAGAATCACAGGTTCAAATGGTGCAAATGGTATTGCCCACTGACACGAATCGGCTGGGGAATCTGTTGGGAGGCCAACTCATGCACTGGATCGATATCGCAGCGGCGATTGCGGCGGCACGCCATGCCAATCGTGTGTGCGTAACCGCATCAGTGGATTCACTCAATTTCCATCATCCGATCCTTCAGGGCGACGTGGTGACACTTCAAGCTTCCGTGAACCGGGCGTTCACAACCTCCGTTGAGGTAGGCGTACGTGTGACAAAGGAGAATCTGATCACCGGTGAAAAAGTCTTCACCAACACCGCTTATCTCACGTTTGTTGCCATCGATGAAGATGGCAAGCCGACGCCCGTACCCCCGATCAAGCCAATGACAAAGGACGAGAAAAGACGTTATGCGAATGCCGCACGACGCCGAGAGCTACGGCTTCGTCATCGCAAATGAAGGCACGAGTCACTCTTGAATGTATGTGTAATCCCTTCCCGATGTTGAGGTGCCAGAAATCCGTGATCTATCGTTCAGAGCCGTCGTTGTACACATCCCATTTCTTCGCCGCAACGCTCGTTTCATTCTGGCTTTCTGTCTTTCAAGCGAATGCCCAATCTCGCGAAACGGCATTCGGTCAAACACTCGCTGTGACCATTCCCGGTAAATTCGACAGATTTTCCCTGACCACCGGGTCCCGGGGTGGCTCCGTATTGTACTTCTGGTCCGAACGATCGGCGACGATCGGTTCGGGGTCCCTGGATTCGGCCGGCAAACTCATCGATTGGCGCTTGCAAACTTTGTCGGCTCCGGTGGATGAATTCATGGTAGTTGATTTCACGGCCGAACATAAACAATTTGGTGTTGGCGTGGATCGTGTCCAACACGTCTTGACATTCTATGATCATCTGGACGCTGACACCCTTCGCTCCTCTTCGACGCTCCAATTGCCGATTTCAGCGGGACGAATTGTGTTTGGTGATCTGAACAACGACGGTAGGACAGATTTCGTTGTCTTCGACCGGGAAACCCCTGGGATTATCCCATTCTTTGGCATGGGGAACAATCGGTTCCGGGAGGGGAAACCCTTCGCACTGGACAATGCGATTGAAGATTTGCAGCTTGTCCATCTCAACAACGACAATTTAGTCGACATCGTTTTCTACGATTGGGTGAGGAGTGAGGTGCATCTTCTGTACGGAGTTGGACAAGGCAAGTTCCTGGACCAGGCGGCAATTCGTGTTGATGGCACGGTGCGCCAACTTGTCGCGACGCCCCTGATGGGCAGGGGGAATGTTGACTTGATTCTTTCTTGCAGCAATCCTGCGAGGATAGAGATACTCGAAGGAAACGGTATGGGTGAATTCAAGCCTGCGTATCGCATTTCCCTGAAAGAGCGGTTGACCTCGATCTTTGTCACTGACATCAACGGAGATGGAGCCAAGGATATCGTGGGCTGGGACCGAGCTTCTATGCTTCGGGTCTATTTGAATGGCGGAGACAACACGTTTGACGACCGGTTGGATTTCACCGGCAATCGGGGAGTCGGTGAAATGGCGCTCACCAAGACCGCAAAGCCCGGAGTCCTCGATGCAGTCCTCTTCGACAAGGATTCGCAAAAGCTGGTTTGGCTGATGAATGCCATGTATCACTCTGAACTGATTGATTCGCTTGATCTTTCAACGGGGGCAAGACCACGCGGGATCGCAATCGGTGATATCAATGGGGATGGCCTGAATGATGTTTTGGTTGCAACGGCCGGAAGCAGTTCGCTGTCTCTCTACTTCAATCGCCCCGGGCTGGGTCTGATGGGTCAAACAGCGTACGCTCTCCCTGCAAGCGCTCACGATATTGCTTTCCATTCGCTCAGGGATTCTGTGGCTCGTATTCTCATCTCTCACCCAGAATCAAAGCAGCTATCACTTTTTTCTCTCGATCTGAGAGAACGATCCGGCATCAACGCGTCCATCGGAACAGAAAGGGCCGTTGAGTTTCTCTACTGTAACACGGCGCGAACTCCGGCAGTCGATTTCTTCTGTTTCGGACCCAGTGTTGCTGCCACCCCGGCCTCTCTCACGCTATTTCAGGAAATTGAATCTCATCAATTTATCGAACGTAACTTCACGTTGTCGCCGAACAATACTCTTCTCGGAGCGGGAGTCGGTCGCCTGAATCGCGACTCGATTCCTGACGTCGCGTTCGTCTACAGGAACAACACGTCGGGGAAATATCAACTGGCAGTATCACTTGGTGATACGCTTTACTCCTTCAGACAAAAAACGGACCTTGTTGAACTTCCTCAGAAGAATCTCTCCCGGAGCTACATCTGGGTTGTCGATCTCGACAACGATGGGCGACAGGATATTCTTATGCTCAATGACGGACCGATTTCCGTGCTCGAAAGAGTGAGACACCTTCGGGAGAATTTCTATACACCCATCGACACGATCGGGCTGGATGTGCAAATCAGTGACTGGGCGCAGATTCAATTCTGTGATCTTGACGGGGATGGCAATATTGATCTCATCGTCAATGATGTCGACAAGGGACAAATTGGGTGGTTCAGAGGACATGGCAGTTCCTTCGAAGGTTTTCGACCGCTGGTTTCAATTCCGCGGCGCAGTCACTTTGCCCTGGGAGATCTGAATAACGACGGAACTCCCGATTTGGCTGTGACGTTCGGAGACCAGGGGATAATTCGTATCTACAATGGCAAATTTCTGCTGAGGCAAGATCGTGAAACGATTCACTAGTACGATGATCGTTCTTCTGGCTTGGAGCGTTGGCACGCTCTGTGCACAGGTCGCGACGTCTTCCGTAGGACCTCGAAGGAGTATCAGTGGCATATTGGGAATCTCACCCGCTTCAACCGGAAAGTGCGGCACGAACGATTTGATTTTCGCCTCTCTCCATTGGAATGAACTGAGTGCTCAAGCCAGGAACAGCATTCAGAAGGTGCTCAGCAGGCCAACCAAGCAGAAAGACCGCCTCAGCCGAACCGGAAGATTTCGAATTCATTATGATACCACAGGTTCCGATTCTCCCTCCATGATCACCAACGGGTCTAACCCTCAGAAGATTCCAAACTCAGTGGAACAATACATCGACTCTGTCGCAGCAGACTTTGATGCGGCTTGGGCTTTGGAAGTCAACGCTCTGGGATTTCTTCCTCCGCCTTCAGACGGAACGCAGGGTGGAGGTCCAGAATACGATGTGTACGTGTCTGAGCTCGGGACCGACCTCTTCGGCCAGACTCTGTGGAGCGATCCGGGAGATCTCATCGCAAGTGGCACACGAAGGACGTTCAGCACATATATTGAAATTGATAACGACTTTCTTGGAATGCGAACTCCCGGGATGGATGGTCTGCGCATCACTTGCGCTCATGAGTTTCATCATGCTATTCAGATCGGCAACTACGGTTTCTGGTCGAATATGCCAAATTATGATTTCTACTTCTATGAGTTGACCGCTGTGTGGATGGAGCATATGGCCTACGGAAGTATTCATGATTATTACTATGACTTGCCAAACTACTTCGAGCGATTCCGTAATAGCCAGAACCAGCCCTACTCTTTCACCACGTACATGTCGGGTTATCAGGGATACGAACGATCGATCTGGGCGCAGTATCTGTCAAAGCGCTTTGGAACGGACATCATGAGGCAGATCTGGATAGGTGTGATCGCTGACCCCATTCTCGTGAGCATCGGGAAGGTGCTTCAAGGGTTTGGCACCACTCTTGAATCGGAATTCTCGCAATTCAGTTACTGGAACTATTTCACGGCTGAACGAGCTCAGACTGGAAAATACTATGACAATGCGGCGGATTGGCCACGGTTCCTTCCAAATGTTTCATCGACGTTTGGCGGATTGTCTTCATCTGTGTCCAGTGCTGGGTTGCCATTGTCAACCCAGTTTTGTCAGTTTGCTGTGCCGGGAGATACAGTGACGGCGATTCTGGTCAACGTGGATGCGACGGGAGCGGTTAGCCCCAGCGCATCAGCGACTGCGTATCAGTTGCAACTGAGCTCGTCAAATGCTTCAACTCCTTATCAAAAGGTTACCGGCGGTCTGTCGCTCTCGTTTGTTCCTGCCGACAAATCGCTCTGGAGAACTCTCTATCTTCAGTCATCCACGAAGTCGATTGCCGGCGCTGCATCGGACCCGTTCCCGAACCCGCTTCGTGTCTCTCAGGATGCGAAATTGGGTCTTCCTCTGGGTGGATCAACGGAGAAGAAAGCTGTTGTCTACTTTCTGAACGCCGCACTGGAGTTGGTTTTGTCGCGCGAATACAACGTGACCGAGTCATTTGGTTTGCCCGTGTTATTTGTGCCGTCGTCCGATCTGCGCAACGGTGTACCATCAGGAGTGTATTTTGTGAAGGTGATGTGCGGCGACAAGGAATTCCAGTGGAAGGTCGCTATCCTGCAATGAATTCTATGACCCTCACAGTTGACAAAGTGGCGAAGGAATTCAATCGACGGTCGATCTTCCGCGATGTGTCCTTCTCGCTCTCTCAAGGACAGTCATTGGCCATCACGGGCCGAAATGGGTCCGGGAAATCTACGCTCATCAAAGTGATTGCAGGCCTGCTCTCTGCCACTCGGGGAACGGTTGCCTATACAGTTGATGGCAATTCGCTGAATGTAGAAGACCTGAGATATCATATCGGGTTAGTGAGTCCGTACCTTCAGTTATATGATGAGTTTTCAGGGAGTGAGAATCTGGAGCTTCTTTCAAAGATCCGGTCTGACCTCGGGAGCGATTCGAAGCGCATTCAGGAAGTCCTCGAAGCCGTGGGTTTGTGGGAGAGAAGATCAGATTATGTGAGGACGTACTCTTCCGGCATGAAGCAGAGACTAAAATACGCGTTTGCCGTCCTCCATCGCCCGTCGCTTCTCCTTCTGGATGAGCCCACATCCAATCTGGATCAAAACGGCATAACCATGGTGGCGCAGGTTGTCGCTGAGCAGAATCGGTCCGGGATCTTGATCGTGGCGACGAACGACGCCGATGAGGCCGCATGGTGTTCTTCAAGTATCGAACTCGGTCTACCGTAGGCGGCAGCAAACACCTTGCCATTAGCAAGGATTATTCCTATTTTTGATAACGCGTGAGCCAATTCTCGAGTACATATGCCCTGATTCGCAAAGACGTCCATTCAGAACTCAGGACTCGGTATGCCCTGAATGCGCTGCTCATGTTTGTCGTGACGGCGGTTGCCACGATCCTGTTCGCCTTGCGATCGGATCAACCGACTTCCAGCGTGTTGTCGGGACTCTACTGGGTGGTTGTCTTTTTCACGGCGATGTCCGGACTCTCCCGCACATTTGTCAGCGAGGAAGAGAGAGGGACGACAATGACGCTTCAACTCATTGCATCTCCTTCTACTGTCTACTTCGCAAAGCTCTTGTTTAATACGGCGCTGACGTTCTCGATGACAATTGCGGTGACGATTCTCTACATGACGGTCTTCTCGAATTCGTTTGTCATTAAGACGTTTTCCATTTTTGCCGGCACCGTAATTCTGGGAAGCCTTGGTTTTGCAGCGGCCTCGACGATCATCGCCGCCATTGTGGCCAAAGCAAATACCCGGGGGACTCTGTATCCGGTTTTGTCTTTTCCCATTCTTATCGTTCTCCTGATGACAGTTATGGGTGCGACGACGAAAGCTCTCGATGGAGAGGAGTTCGCAACGGCTCTCCCAGATTTTCAGATCCTGATCGGATATTTTCTTGCCATGACAGGCGGATCGTATCTTCTTTTTGAATATGTATGGAAGGACTAGAATGACGTTTGTAAAGTACGGTTCCATTCTACTGATTACGTTTGTCCTTTTCGCCGGGATAGCGATTCCGCTCTCGCCGTCGCCACAAAACTGGCTGCAATTCCCGGTCATTCCCGGCCTCGAGGAAAAAGCACGCAACATTCTCTATCATGTTCCGATTGCATGGACGACTGTTGTCGCGTTTCTCGTCAGTACCTTTTATGGTTTTCGATATCTTAAGACGAGAAACATTGATTATGATATTAAGTCTGTTTCCTCTGCGGGGCTCGGTTTCATGTTTTGCTTTCTCGCGACCGTTACCGGAGCTTTGTGGGCAAAGTTCAACTGGGGATCATTCTGGAATTGGGATCCAAGAGAAACTTCCATCTTCGTTCTGTTGTTGATCTATGGAGCATATTTTGCGCTCCGCTCAGCTCTTGAGACAGAGGAGAAACGCGCAACCCTCTCGGCGGTCTATTCCATGATTGCCGGAATCACTGTCCCGTTCTTTATTTTTGTGATGCCCAGGATCATGAGCGGCCTTCATCCCGGGGCAAAAGGTGATGCAGAGGGTTCAGGTCCGGTGGTGCAGATGAAGATGTCACCGAACATGCTCGTTCTCTTCCTCCTTGGTCTGCTCGGATTTACGCTGCTGTACGTCTGGCTCCTGAATCTTCGTGTGAGGATAGCCAGAATCGAATATGAACGTTCCATACATCATGATTGAGGTATCCAATGATGGATTTTTTAAGTCAGAATCAGATGTACATCGTCTTGGTGATCGTCCTGCTTATCTGGGCGGGGATTGTGTGGTATCTTTTAAGGATTGACAAGCGACTCACGCAGTTGGAAGGCCATTCGAAAAAGGGGATACGTGAATGAAAGCGAAGATTATTATCGGTGGCGTGGTGGTGGTTCTTGGAATTGCTCTTGCCGCTATGAATTTTCTGGAATCAAATGTCGAATACGCTGATTTCGCGACAGCGCAAAAGACGCACAAGAAGGTCCAGGTCAAAGGCGAGTGGGTGAAGGAGCAATCTTCGAGCTTCGATCCTTCCAAAGTGAAGTTTTCCTTCTACATGAAGGATGATGCGCAAAGGGTGGTGAAGGTTGTTCTCGATGGTGCAAAACCGAACAACTTTGAGTTGGCGACGAGCGTTGTGGCGAAGGGGAAATTCGTGGATGGTGAGTTCCAAGCAACAGAAATCCTGACGAAATGTCCATCGAAATATGAAGGAACATCCGAAGCTGTAAAGAAGACTCTCTAGGAGCGGGGGAACTATGCTACTGCTGGGAACGATTGCAGAGAATCTCATACGTGTTGGACTCCTGGCCGCGCTCTGCGCGGCTTTTTTTTACTACAGGGTTCATCGCGGAGCGGCGAACAGTGTGCTTCGGTTGGCACGCACGAGCTATCATCTGGCGACGCTGCTTCTGATATGCGCCGCGGGGTCTTTGCTGTACTTGATCGTACAGCATCAGTTCATGTATAAGTACGTCTGGGAGTACAGCTCAACAACGCTTTCTCTTCCGTTGCTCTTTTCTACGTTCTATGCCGGGCAGGAAGGAAGCTTTTCGCTCTGGGCGCTCTATACGTCCATTATCGGGATCTTCTTGATGGTGTATTCATCACACAGGGAATATGAGGCAGAGGCGATGTCGGTGTACTCTCTGATTCTCGCCTTCCTCCTGGTGATGTTGGTTGTGAAGAATCCGTTCGAGTTGATCTGGAATGCGTTTCCCGCGGACCTCATTAAAACTGGTCCAATCCCGCCTGGTGTGACGAACATTGTCATGCTGGACGCTGTAAAAGGGCTGTGGGCACAGTATCCGGCTGAAGGCAAGGGGCTGAATCCCCTCCTGCAAAACTACTGGATGGTGATTCACCCGCAGATCCTCTTTACGGGTTTTTCGGCGATGGCAGTTCCCTACACGCTGGCAGTCGCGGCGATGCTCAAGCGGGATTACTCGTCCTGGATTCGCGTAGCCACTCCCTGGGCTGTGTTTGGCTCCATGATTCTTGGAACGGGCATCATCATGGGCGGCTACTGGGCATACGAGACTTTAGGTTGGGGTGGTTTCTGGGGATGGGACCCCGTTGAAAATTCCTCCCTGATTCCGTGGTTGCTTTGCACTGCGTCAATTCACACAGCACTGAATCAGCGGAAGAGCGGGGCGTTCGTGAGAACGAATTTTGTGTTCAGCCTGCTGACCTTCATGATGGTTTTGTACAGCACGTTCTTAACGCGCAGTGGTGTTCTTGGAGACACCTCCGTTCATTCATTTGTCGATCCCGGCATGTGGGTGTACTGGCTGCTTCTTGGTTGCATCGCACTGTTTGGAAGTATTGGCTTTGGCGTCTTCTTTCTTCGCCTTCGCGAAATGCCCAAAGTGAAGTCGCAACATACGATCTTCTCACGGGAGTTCGCTCTTTTCTTGGGTGCTTTTGCCTTGAGTTTCGTCGCTCTCTTTGTCGCGGTGGGGACATCGTCTCCGCTCATTACCTCCCTGTTGAAAGGGAAGGCCTCCGCCATTGAGGTCGCATATTATGTCAAGACAAACCTTCCGCTCGGAATCATCATTTGCCTTCTCTCAGGCCTTGGCCAGCTGCTTTGGTGGAAACACTCAAACACCGGTTCATTGCTGAGGAGCGTTGCGACGCCTGTATTGCTGGCGCTGGGAGTAACCACGATGATCTACGTCCTGCTTGGACCGGAAGATCTGCTCATCCTGCTGTTCGCTTTCTGTGCGGCCTTTTCGCTATTTGCGAACATGCAGGTTGGTTATGGCGTCTTCATGGGCAATCCGAAATTTGTCGGAGGCTCAATCGCCCATATTGGAATTGCCGTCATGTGTCTCGGATTTGTAACTTCTTCCCGATATGATACGAAGGCCACGCTTTCCCTGGAACGCGGCAAACCCGTGGACGCTCTGGGGTATCGGATGACCTACATTGGCTACAAACAAATCGACAAGGAGCGCTATGCTTTCAACGTCGAGGTTGAACATGGAGGCGTCAAGAAGGTGGTGTCGCCCCTTATGCGGTTCAATACCCAGGAGAATTCAACAATTCGCAATCCGGATCTCATCAATTTCCTGAATCGGGATTTCTATGTGGCTCCGGTATCGGTGGAGGAAGGCGGACAGGATTCCCAGAAATCCATCAAGCTCATGCGCGGACAGTCAGAGACTGTCTCAAATCTCAAGGTGCAGTTCGACGGTTTCGAATTTTCAGAAGCCCAGCGTGCTGCGATGATGCAGGGAAAGGAATTCACCATCGATGCAAAGCTGATGGTGTCTGATGGAAACGCGAAGAAACATTTGGACTTGAAGATGAAGACCGGTTCGAAGGGGGCGGAATATATCCCCGCCGGCTTCATTGCGAGCGATGGCAAGAACTATGAATTCGTCATCAATCAAATGTTGCCGAGTCAGGACGACCCGTCAAAGTCATCTGTGGACATCGTGATCGACCTGCCCGCGGATGATACCACCGCCAAAAGGGAAGAAACGCTCGTCATTGAGGCGAGCATCAAACCAATGATCAATCTGGTCTGGGCCGGGACGATTACCCTCGTAATCGGATTCCTGTTGACGATTGCCCGACGCGTCGAAGAAGCAAAGCGGGAAGGTGACAAGTGGAGCAAGGAGACCTAGGAACGGGAGAGGAAATATTTGATAACAAAAGTCCCGTCGGCATCAGCAGACGGGACTTTGTTTTTTGAAGGCAGTGTTCGTGAGAGTCTCTGAGTTCGACTATTTCTTTGTGTCGGTCTTGCAACAGGCATCGAGCTTTTCATAGGCCTCGGGATTGCGCTTGACACTGTTTGCGTCATAGCCGGCGTCGGCAATTGCGTTTTCGAGCTTCTCCAGTGTTACTTTCGCCGATGTGTACTTTACGGTTGCAGTTTTCTTCTTGAGATCGACTTTCGCTGTCTTGACGCCGTCAACGTTCTTAAGAGCCTTGGTGACCGTGGTGACGCAAGAGCCGCAAACGATCGTCGGCACTTTGATGATCGTTGTGAGTACTTGCGCATCTCCTTTGAGGAGATCAAGATTCTGTTTTAGTTGGGCGGCGGCGATTGCCACCGCAAGGGCTGTGAGGATGAATAACACGATGAACCGTTTCATGATGATCTCCCTGGTTGATGTGTGAGGAATATGCTTTGAATGTATTCGAATATGTTCGTCGATGCAACGATCTGTTAGTCCTTCATCCAATCGGTCATATGTGATTTCTTCAAGGCCCCTTTCTTGAGCGCTCGCTCTTTCATGTAGCTGAAGAGAATTGGCGTGACCACAAGTACGTGAATCGCTGAGGTGAAGAGGCCACCGATCATGGGCGCTGCCAGAGGTTGCATGACATCGGCCCCGACTCCTGTGCTCCACATGATCGGGATAAGAGCGAGCATCGCAGTGGCAACGGTCATGATTTTTGGCCTTAAGCGCAGCACGGACCCTTCGATCGTCGCGTCGATGATGTCCTGCACATTGAGCGGAGCTCGCGTGCCGCGTTCATAGTCGCGCAAGCGCCTGTCGAGTGCCTCATGCAGATAGACGACCATCACGACACCGGTTTCGACAGCGAGCCCGTAGAGTGCGATGAACCCGACCCAAACTGCTACTGAGAGGTTATATCCCAGGATGTAAACAAGATACACTCCTCCGATGAGAGCGAAAGGGACGGAAAGCATCACAACCAGCGCTTCGAGGGTGTCTTTCGTCACGAAATACAGCATCACAAAGATGATGAGGATCACTAGTGGCATGAGAATCGTAAGCCGTTGCTTTGCTCTGATCTGATTCTCCCACTGTCCGCTCCACTGCAGGTTATATCCGACGGGGAGGTGAAGTTGTTGATTCAAAGTTTCTTTTGCCTCGGTTACGAAACTTCCCATGTCTCTTCCGCGCACGTTCAGAAACACGATCGATCGAAGCTGGGCTTGCTCGCTCGATATCATCGGAGGACCCGGAACAATCCGGACGGTGGCTAACTGAGCGAGCGGGACATACCCGCGTCTGAAGAGGGAAGTATTGCTCTCCTTTCCTGGACCTGAGGCGGAGGGCGACGAGCCTTCAACCATTCCAGCGTCAGACATCCGAGGCGATGGTGTTATCGGTCGTGATCGTGAGGCAGCATCTTCGGGTGTTGTTCTGCTGCCGGCGTTTACAGGAACGAGGACGTTTCGGAGAGCTTCAAGACTATTGCGATAGTCTTGTTGATATCGCACACGAATCGGAAATCGTTGCCTCCCTTCGATGACGGTCCCAATGTTCTCGCCGCCGATGGCTGTTTCGATGACATCCTGCACGTCGCCCA
>Ga0182021_10000115_pt1 | contig 71514 bp, 50 predicted proteins | sample 612E3MmetaG_FD_120493 | JGI IMG/M metagenome (GOLD analysis project Ga0182021, IMG submission 120493) | Permafrost microbial communities from Stordalen Mire, Sweden - 612E3M metaG (Illumina Assembly) | ecosystem: Environmental > Terrestrial > Soil > Wetlands > Permafrost | place: Sweden...
CAACCCCGACGATCAATTCATCGGCCGCATCGATTACAACATGAGCAGCAAGAACGTGTTCTTCGGCCGCTTCTACATGTACGATTACCTGCAGCTCCCGATTTTCGACGGAAAGAACGCCCTGACCACCCAAACCGCCGGCAACTGGGACAGGTCGCAGACTTGGACCATCGGCGACACCTATACCGTGAGCGCCACCATGGTCAACTCGTTCCACGCCACCTTCGACCGGCGCCGTGACAACCGCGCGGGTCCACAAAACTTACCCAGTCCGGCGGACTTGGGCGTGAACATGTTCCTCAACCTGAAGAACTATACCAACCTCAACGTCACCAATTACTCGGGCGGCGGATTCGGAATCGGTTGCGGCAGTTGCGCCTTTGCGAATTTCGACATCAACACCTACCAGATCGCGGACGATTTCTCCATCATCAAAGGCAAACACCAGATCGGTTTCGGATTCGATGGCCGCAAGAACCAGTTCAACTCTTTCAACCACCAGCAGTCCAACGGCATGTTCACCTTCAATGGCCAGACCACCGGCGATGGGTTGGCGGACCTGCTGATCGGACGTTTTTCGCAGTTGACGGATGGAAACGTCATTTCCGATTACCTGCGCCAAACGGTGATGGCGGCTTACGTGCAAGACGCCTTCCACGCCACGCCGCACTTGAGCATCAACATTGGTGTGCGTTGGGAGCCCTCCGTGCCCGCGTACGACAAGTTTGGACGCGGCAACCAGTTCAACTGGAACCTGTTTTCGCAGAACTGGCACAGCCCGGCTTATCCCGGCACTCCGGCAGGCCTGGTCTTCTCGACGGATACGGCGCAGAACCCTTACGGCAAAGCCTTCACGGCATCGCATTGGGCGACCTTCTCGCCCCGGCTCGGCCTGGTTTGGGATCCGAAAGGCGACGGCAAACAGACCATTCGCGCGTCGTTCAATTACAATCACGATACCACCATGCTGTTCTATCCCGAGCGCTGGACCACCAACGCGCCGTATGTCTCTTCCATCCTGCTGAGCAGCGGCCAGTTCTCGAACCCGTTCGCGAGTTACGTGAACCCCGCCAACGGCAAGGTGGGCGATCCGTTCCCCGGCGCCGCGATCTTCCCGGCGCAGGGGGCCTACATCTCCATTCCCGGGAACCTGCCGGTCACTGGCGTGATGATGTGGAACCTCAGTTACCAGCGGCAGGTTTCCACCAACTGGGTGATCAAAGCGAACTACATGGGTAACGCGGGCCGGCATATCCTCGGCGCGGTTGATATCAACCAAGCCGTAGGGTCCGCGCTGGGCCCCAACGGGGCGGCAGCCAGCACTGCCAACACCAACCAGCGGCGCCCGACTTACCTGGACAACCCCACTCTGGGGCAGTATTACTCCAATATCGAGCAGTCCGACCCCGGCGCCAACTCCGAATACCATGGCCTGCTTCTTTCGATCGAACGCCACTTCTCCGGCCATTTCACCATCTTGAGCAACTACGGCTGGAGTCATTGCACCAGCTCGTGGGATATGGCGGGAGAGCTCGCGGGCACCCTGTATCAGAATTCCAACAACCGCCAAACCGGAGAACGGGGACCTTGCGGCTTCGACCACCGGCAGGTCTTCAACACCACGCTGGTAGCCACCAGCCCCGGGGTAGGCAACAACGTCGCCAAGGCGCTTACGAAAGACTGGCAGATTTCACCGATCATCAGCCTATTCACCGGCAACCCCGTGCAGCTTTCCATTGGCGGCAAGGACATTTCCCTGAGCGGACAAACGCTGGATCGCCCCTACGACGTATTGCCTACCCAGGTATATGCAGGCCCAGCGAACGACCCGCATTACTGGCTCAATCCGGCGGCCTTCCAGTGCGCGGGCTCGAACGCCGCGTGCACCGTATTCAGCGGACAGTTCGGCAATGTTGGCCGGAACGCCGTCTATGGCCCGGGCCAAATCAATTTCGACATGGCCCTGACCAGGCGGTTTGCAGTGAGCGAGCGTTGGAAGCTCGACCTGCGCGCCGATTTCTTCAACGTCCTGAATCACGCCAACTGGAACGCCACAAACAATAACATCACCTCTGCCACGTTCGGCGAAATCACGGCGTTCACCCCGCCCCGGCTGATCCAACTGGCGCTGAAGCTGTATTTCTAAAGCAGTTGTACGTTTGAAGTTGTGACGCGCGCCGCGCGGGTCGCGGCGCGCGTCATGTTATAGTTCAGTTTCCCAGGTTGTCCAGATGCGGCCAGAATTCGCCTCGCTCCGAAATCACGCCGATGTCTCCGTCCTGATCGTCGGCGGGGGCATCAACGGAATAGGCTTGCTCAACGAGCTGGCGCTACAGGGAATCGATGTCCTGCTGGTGGAGAAGTCGGATTTCTGCGCGGGGACCAGCGCCGCCATGACGCGCATTATTCACGGCGGTCTGAGGTATTTGGAAAACGCCGAATTCCGTTTGGTGCGGGAGTCGCTCCGGGAGCGAAACCGGCTGCTGAAAAACGCGCCCCACTACGTGAAACCGCTGGCCACCACGATTCCGATTTTCAGTTGGACGGCGGGGGTGGTTGCGGCCATCCGGAATGTGCTGGGCTGGCCCACCAAGCCGGGCAACCGGGGAGCGCTGCTCATCAAGATCGGTCTGGTATGGTACGACCTTCTGGCCGGCCGCCGGTCGCCGATGCCGAGACACAAATTCCGTTTCAGGCGGGCGGCGCTGGCGCGGCGGCCGGCGCTCAACCCCGAAGCGATCTGCACCGCGACTTACTACGACGCCAAGATCACCTACCCGGAACGGTTGTGCCTGGAGTTGGTGCAGGACGCCGAAGCCGCGTTCGGCGGGGCGCGCGCGCTGAACTACGTGCGGCCGGTGAGCGCGGCCGGCGGCACGGTGGTGCTGCGCGATGAGATCTCCGGCGAGACCCGCGAGGTGAAACCGCGGATTGTGGTGAACGCCACGGGCCCGTGGATCGACTTCACGAATCGCGGTTTCGGGCGCGATTCCCTCTTCATCGGCGGAACCAAGGGCTCGCACGTGGTGCTGAACCATCCCGAGCTGGTGGAGGCGACCGGCGACGAGATGATCTACTTCGTCAACCGGGACGGCCGCATCTGCATTTTCTATGCGGTGGAAGACAAAATCGTCGCGGGCGCCACGGACATCCCGGCGGACGATCCGGAGGCGGTCTGCGACGAAGCTGAAGTGGACTACATTCTGGAGGCCATGCGGATGGCCTTCCCTTCCATCAAAGTGAACCGGTCGCAGGTGGTTTTCCGGTTTTGCGGGGTGCGCCCCTTGCCGCGCAGCGACGCCCTGACCCCGGGCCAGATCAGCCGGGACCACAGCTACCCGGTGCTGCCCCCGGGCAATGGAATCGATTTCCCGATCTATTCGCTGGTGGGCGGAAAGTGGACCACGTTCCGTGCGCTGGCGGAGCAGGTTTCCTCGGAGATTCTGAAGGCGCTGGGACGCCCGCGAATCTGCGATTCGGGGGATGTTCCGATCGGGGGCGGCAAGGGCTACCCCAGAATGCCGGAAGGCACCGGACTGCCCCAGGAGAGGCTCGCCACGCTGCTGGAGCGCTATGGCACGGGGGCGGACCGGGTAGCCGCCTACTTGCGGGCGGGACCGGACGCGCCGCTCGAGTTTCACGCCGGGTACTCCCGCCGGGAGATCGAATTCATGGCCCGCTTCGAGCGGGTGGCGCACCTGGACGATGTGATCCTGAGGCGCACGCTGATGGCCTTGCTGGGAGAGGTGAACGGTCCCTTGCTGGAAGAATTGGCCGCCATCCTGTCGCCGGTGCTCGGGTGGTCGGAGCGCGATGCCGCGGCCGAGGTCGAGCGGACCATCCAGCTTCTGGAAAAGGTCCACGGGGTGACGGCGGTCGCGCGCTCCAGATCGTCCTTAAGGTAGCGGTTAGCCCCCCCGGCGCCCGCGTCCACACGGGTGCGCGACGCAGCAGTGACATCACCAGGTGAAACTCCGCGGGAGCGAAACGTTCTTCCGCCTTCTCCCAGGGCTGCCACGGTTGCCCAGTGCCACGGCTTACGCAGTGGGCTATTGTCTTTCGCCCCAACGGGATAAGGAGACGCGCCGCGCTTCCTCTGAGGCGCCTCGGAATCGAAGATTCGGCCACTTTCGAGTCGTGCGTGCGGGTCCACAGCCATTCGTTGACGCATAGTCGATTATGTGTTATACATCGTGCAGCAAAAAACCATGCGCATGGTGGGCCGAGATCCAGGACGCACGATTCGCGGTGCCGTCTTCGATTCGATTGGCTTTCCGCTGTGCGCTCCACATGATCGCGGCCTATTGACCGGTCCGCCAATAGACCAGACTGCCGCCGTTGCCCCCGTACGCGTAGATCGTCATGCACGACACCGCGACGGGCGCGGCTTATGAACGGTAAGGAGAAATCGCCATGATGCACCTTCGTTTGCCGAGAGGACGCGAAGTACTTGCCGCCCTTATTCTGCTCGTCGCATCGCAGAACCTCTTTGGCCAAGCCACGACTGGCAACATAGTGGGCCGCGTTACGGACAGCACCGGAGCCGTGGTCCCCGGCGCCGACGTCACCGCCGCCGACCCGGCCAGGAACTTCACCATACATACCACCACCGACGAGCGCGGCATGTACCAGTTCCTGTATCTGGAGGCCGCGAAGTACACCTTGACGTTCAAGGCTACCGGCTTCGGCACCTTGCAGCGGTCGGAACTCCAGTTGCGTTCGAGCGACACTCTGTCGATCGAGGTGGAGCTGGCCGTGGGCACGATCGCGGAGACGGTGGAGGTGACCGGTGCGACGCCTTTGCTGGAGGTGGCGACGGCGACTACCGGAACCATGATCTCGAACCTGCAGATGGAATCGCTGCCCCTCCAGCAGCGCTTTCAATGGGCGGCGCTGTACGTACTGCCGGGCGTGATCAATGAAACCGGGAAGACCTTTCACATCACCGGCCAGAGATCCCGCGGAATCGGCTATGTGCTGGATGGGGTCACCGGAGTAGACCCCATCACGCAAGGCATCGGGACCACCTCGGCGATATCGACTACCCAGGCCGCCATCGAGGAAGTAAAGGTCACGACCACGGTTTTGCCCGCGCAGTTCGGACATTCGGCCGGAGGCATGCAAAGCGCCACGTACAAGACCGGCACGAACCAGTTACACGGGGAAGTCATAGCGAACTACGTGGGGAACGACATGTTGCACCGGTCGTTCTTCACCTTGAACAAGGCCACCACGCCGTTCCACATGAACCTGGACGAAGGGGTGGTGAGCGGCCCGGTGTATATCCCGAAGTTGTACAACGGCAAGAACCGCACCTTCTTTCTCTCCGGCTTTTCCCGGTACGCCGAAACCCAGTCGCGTTGGGGGCTGCTGGATGTGCCTTCGGCGGAAATGCTGGCCGGCAACTTCTCGTTCAACGGTTTGGGGTATCCCATCTACGACCCGGCGTCCATGCAGAAGAATGCCAGTGGGACCTGGGTTTCGACGCCGTTCGCCGGCAATGTGGTTCCCCAGAGCCGCTGGGACCCATTTGCGGTCAAGCTCTTGGGTTACAAGCCATGGGTCGCTCCCAACAGCACGGGATACGTGGACCGGCTGGGTCCGCACCAGAACTACTCGGGCTATTGGAACTACGGGCGGTCCTTCGCACGCGAGGATGAGAAGATCGACCAGATCTTCAGTGCCAAGAATCGGATGTTCGGCCGCTATTCCCGGCAGATGGACATAAGCAGCAACACGACGGGCACGTTGAACTGGTCGGTAATCGACGCGGCGCGAAACCCGAACAACGGGGCCATTCACAACCTGGTCGTCGCCGACACGCATGTCTTCGGTCCAACCCTGCTGAATGAGTTCCGGGTGGGAGGCACCCGCAGAAAGTATGCCCAATCCCCGGTTGGTCTGGAAGCAGGCTGGGCGCAGACGCTAGGCATCCCGGGCGTGAACCCGGCCCAGTTTCCCGCTTTTTCCGGATCTCTGAATGGTGTCGGCGGCTGTACGAGCAGCGCGCCAGTCACCTGTACCGCCGGCTTGTATGGAGCGGGTGGACCGGGGGCCAAAAGCTACGCGGTCTCGGAGAACATAACGCTCCAGGACAACCTCACCTTGATCCGGTCCGCACATACGGTCAAGGTGGGCTACGAACTGCTTCGGACGCTCGGCGATACGTTCAATTCCGGCACGCCAAGCGGGTCGTATACCTTCGGCGGCACCAATAACCCGTTCACGCCCAATACCGGTAACGACTTCGCATCGCTGCTGATGGGCTCTGTGTCGCAGGCGAGTTTCGGCATACCGCTGGCCACCTGGCTGCCCCGCTGGTGGAACCACGCGCTGTTCGTTCAAGACGATTGGAGGGCGACGCCCAAGCTGACGCTGAACCTGGGCGTGCGGTGGTCCTATGAGAGTCCGTACCAATCGAAATACGGCCAGCAGAGTCAGTTCGATCCGGGCGCGATAGACCCATTGACGGGGCTTACGGGAGCCATCGTCCACACGGCCGGTCCGCTGAACAGAAAGGACCTCAACAACTTCCAGCCGAGGATCGGGGCGGCGTATGCGATCAGCAACAAGATGGCGTTCCGCACGGGCTTCGCGTTGAATACGCCGGATGTGTACGTCACCGGCACCGGCCAGAACTTCGAGGAGTACACCAGCAGCACGTCGATCCAGCCGGTGTCGGGCGACCCGCGGCCGGCCTTCTTCGCCAGCCAGGGGCCCGGGCCGGTCCCATTCACAATTCTAAAGAACGGCACGTCGCCTTTTGTCGGCGTCAACTATAGCACGCGCAACGCCACATGGTTCGACCCGGGGATGCGCAGCCCATACGTCATGAATTGGAACGCCTCGTTCCAGTACCAGTTGGGGCCGACGTGGCTGGTGGACGTGAGTTACCAGGGCTCCGGCGGGGTCAAGCTGCTAAATAGCTGGAACATTAACGCGATCCGCCCGGACGTTTCGACCAATACGGCCGTGCTCACGCAGATCTACCAGAATTCGCAGGCATACAAGCCATATCCGCAGTTCGGAAACGTCAACCTCTGGAGCAACTTCGGGCACTCGACCTACCATTCGGGAACGGTCAAGATCGAGAAGCGCCTTTCGGGCGGGTTCACCTTGACCTCGTTCTACACCAGGGGGAAGTCGATCGACAATTCGTCCGCCGACGGAGCCGCCAGCGGCGTGACCTATTTCAACCGAAGTCTTGAAAAAGCGCCTTCCAACTACGATGTAGCCAACCACTCCACGACTTATGTGACCTATGAAATGCCGTTTGGCAAGGGTAGGAAGTGGATCCATGGCGGCTTTAAGGAAGCTGTTCTGGGCGGCTGGAACCTGAGGTGGATCCAGACCTTCATGAGCGGGAAGCCGGTCACGTTCAACATCTCCGGGAGCCCGTATCAGTACGTACCCACGGTGGGCATCAGGCCGAACCAGATACTGCCCAACAATCAGTTGATCGTACCGAACTATCAAGTGGGCGGTAACCGCTTCAACGCCAGCCTCGAGAACGCCATGTGGAACATCAACGCGTTCGCGAATCCGGCGCCGTTCACCATCGGCACGCTGGGCCGCAATACGATCTACGGGAAAGGCGTGAACTGGGCCCAGGCATCGCTGGGCAAGACTTTCCGAATCAAGGAGAGATACGCCCTGGAGATCCGGTACGACGCCAACAATGTCTTTAAAACAGTGAGCCTGGCGAATCCGAGTTCGACTGTGAACCTCAGCAATCCGGGCACGTTTGGCAAACCCGTCGCGGAGTTTGCGGAATGGTGTTGCCTGGGCGGCTCGTTCTCGGGTTACGCGGCGGCGAATTTCAAGTTCTGACAAACCCGATCCTGTGATTCGGAATCACGGTGACGTACTCCGAAGGCTTGGTGGGGCAGGCGGTGCCGCCTGCCCGCGGCCGGCCAGGGCAGGCGGCACCGCCTGCCCCACCACAGGATACGCGACCGTAATTGGGAAAGCGTGTACTAAGCGTCGAGGAGAAGACCGATGACAGGAAGAGAGCCGTGTATCCAGCGACTCGCAGTGGCGGTCCTGCTGTTGTTGCCTTTCGAAGTAACCGGTCAAGCCGTCTCTCTGAACTGGCTTGACCGCACGGCCCCGGCTTCCAAACAAGGAGTCAGTTGGGGTGTTCCGTGGCCCAAAGGGAAACTCAAGGTGGGCGATCCGCTGACGCTGGCGGAGCCCGGAGGCAAACGCATTCCGGTTCAAACCTGGCCCCTGGCCTACTGGCCCGACGGCTCGCTGAAGTGGACCGGCCATGCCGTGAGCGCCGCTCCGGAATCCGCCGGGCCGCTGGAACTCTCGCCCGGCGCCCCTGCCGCTCCGGCGACCCCGGTGACATGGAAGGCTTCGCAGTACCTGGGAGCGGATTCCAGTTTCAGCTTCGAGGTCAACACCGGCGCCCTACGGTGCCGGTTCGCGAGACAGGGGTCGGCGGTCATCCAGTCGATGTATGTGGGAGACCGGAAGATCCTGGAAAACGGCAAGCTGGTGCTGGTGCTGGAAGACCGCTCGGAGTACGAAAGCCAGGGCGTGCTGCGCGAGGAGGAATTCACCAGCCGGATCAAGTCCGTCACTCTGGAGCAGGCGGGCCCGGTGCGGTTGGTGGTGAAGGTGCAGGGCGACCTCTATTCGGCGAAGTCCGGCAGGGCGTGGCTGCCGTTTACGACCCGTCTCTACTTTTACGCCGGGCTGGAATCGGTTCGCATCGTCCACTCGTTTGTCTTCGACGGCGACGAACAGAAGGATTTCATCCGGGGCCTGGGCCTCTCCTTCACCGTCCCGTTTCAAGAGGAACTCCAGAACCGGCACGTGCGCTTCGCCGGGGACGGCACGGGCATGTGGGCGGAACCGGTGCGGCTGTTTCCCGGCTTCCAGTTGGGCGGCCCCTATCCACCGCTCGAGAAGCGAATCCTGGCGGGGCGACAGGATCAATTAGCCGGCAAGCGGGTGCCGAACGTCTCCGAGTTCGATCCCCAACAACGGAAGTTCATTGAGGACGTCGCGGTCTGGGACGCCTTCAAGCTCACGCAACTCGGGCCCAACGGGTTCTCGATCGACAAGCGCACGGGAACCCAAAGTTCCTGGCTGCATGCGACCAACGGCAACCGCTCGCTGGGGCTGGCCTACCTGGGCGATACCTCGGGCGGAATTGCCGTGGGGGTGAAGAAGTTCTGGCAGAAGTACCCCGCCGCGCTGGAGATCGCCGGCGCTTCGACGGCGGCGGGCGAGTTGAAGGTATGGCTGTGGTCGCCCGAGGCCGGGGCCATGGACCTGCGGCACTACGACACCAAGGCGCACGGGCTTCCCATTGCCTATGAAGACATCGAACCCGGATACAGCACGCCGCATGGCATCGCCAACACGGCGGAGATGACGCTGTGGGGGTTCTCGGCCACGCCCTCGAACGCGGAGCTGCTCAACATGGCGAAGACCACCAGCCAGACACCGCTGCTGGTCGCGACGCCTCAGTACTACCACTCCATCCCGGTCTTTGGCATCTGGAGCCTGCCGGACAGATCCACCGCCAAGAGGAAACCGGTGGAAGACGAGTTGGATCGGGAGGCCGACTACTTTCGACAGGACGTGGAGCAGCGCTACTGGTATGGCTTCTGGAACTACGGCGATGTGGGGCGTTCCTACGACGCCATGCGGCATACGTGGCGCTACGACATCGGAGGCTGGGGTTGGGACAACACGGAACTGATGCCCGACATATTCCTGTGGTACAGCTTCCTGCGAACCGGACGGGCCGAGGTTTTCCGCATGGCGGAGGCTATGACGCGGCACACCAGCGAGGTGGACGTGTATCACCTGGGGCGTTTCGCCGGGCTCGGTTCGCGCCACAACGTCAGCCACTGGGGGGACAGCGCCAAGGAAGTTCGCGTCAGCCATGCCGGGCTCAAGCGTTTCTACTACTACCTGACTACCGATGAACGCACCGGCGACCTGATGCGCGAGGTGTTGGACTCCGATTTCACGCACACGGAAGTGTTTCCGCTGCGCAAGCTGGTGCCGCAAGGCCGGTACCCCGCGCAAGTGCGCTGGTCGGTGGACTGGTTCTCGTTTGTGGCCAACTGGATGACGGAATGGGAGCGTACCGGCAACACCGGGTACCGGGACAAGATTGTCACGGGCATGAAATCTCTGGCGGCGATGCCCCGTGGGCTGCTGACCAATCAGCTTGTGGGCTACGATCCGAAAACGGGAGTGCTCTACGACGAGCCCGAGTTCTATGGCGCCTCGGGCTTCGTTCAGGGCGGGCTTTTCGCCGGGCCGGAAATAGCGTTCGAGCTGCGGAGCCTGATCGATGTCCCGGAATTCTGGAAGACATGGCTGGAATCCTGCGAGCAGCCGAGAGGCGGCGCCCGCACGCTGGCATACGCCGCGTACATCAAGAAGGATCCGGCGCTCGGCCGCGCGGCGTGGGAAGGTCTCCTAACGAGCGGTGGCGCCGGCCGGTCGAGCGGCGCGTCCGCATCGGCCCAGAGCGGCGCGCCCGCGGCCACAACGCGTGAGCGGTTTCCCGAGAACCTTCCTCTGATCGAGGGGCCCGACGTTGTGAACCCTGTGCGGGAAGTGCCCCGGGTGGACACCGGCGGCGACGCGCAGTGGGGTCTGAACGTAATTGAAGCTTTGGAGCTGGCCGGAGAGTATCTGCCGGAACCGGTGAAACAGTGAGGACAGGCAGGCCGAGTACCACTCGGCCGCAGGCTACCAGCCTGCCCCACATAGCGGCAAGCCGCAACGAGTGGTGGCGGTTCTCCGCGGTCGTGGGGGGCGAATCCAAGGGCGGCAGGCGGATTGACAATCCGCCGCAGATTGTCAATCTGCCCCACAATTCGTCGCGGCAGGCGAAGAAGATGACAGTTAGTAGTACAGAAGACGGAGTACTTCGTGAATAGAAGAAACCTACTGGATATGGCGGGCAGGCTGGCCCTGGCCGGCGCCGCGGCGGCTCCCTCGGGCGCCGCCCAGACCAACCCACCGACGGCCGCAGCCGGCCTGAGCACTTTCAATGTGCGAAACTACGGCGCCGCCGGCGACGGCAAAGCCAAGGATACCGGCGCGATTCAAAGAGCCATCGATGCCTGCTTCGCGGCCCGCGGCGGGGTGGTGTACCTGCCGCCCGGCGACTACCTCTCAGGCGCCATCGTGCTCAAGAGCAACGTCACGCTGTGGCTCGAAGCCGGCGCCACCATCTGGGGCAGCAAGGCGATCGCGGATTACAACCCGCGCAACCTGATCTTCGCCCGCGACGCGGACAACGTGGGCGTCGCGGGCCCGGGCATCATCGACGGGAATGGCGAGTCGTTCTGGGTGCAGCAGGACACCTACCTGATCTTTCCCTACCTGAAACTGGACTACAAAGAGCGGCTAGGCTGGGGCGACATCCTGCATCACTGGTGGAAGCCCCTGGATCGTCCGGGGCCAATGCTGGAATTCGTCAACTGCAAGAACGTCCGGATCGAGGACGTATTGTTGCGCAACGCGTCCGGCTGGACGGTCCGGCCCATAGCCTGCGACAACGTCCTGATCCGCGGGATCACCATCTCGAATCCGTATCATGGCGCCAACACCGATGGCATCGACCCGACCTGCTGCCGGGACGTGCTGATCTCCGACTGCAACATCCGCACCGGGGACGATGCCATCTGCCTGAAAAGCAGCAACGAGTACGGTCTGAAGAGGCCCAGCAGGAACATCACCGTCACCAACTGCCTTCTGAGCACCACCTGCAATGCCTTCAAGATCGGCACCGGCACCCAGGACGATTTTGAGAACATCACTTTCAGCAACTCGGTAATCTACAACGATCCCGGCGAGCCTCGCACGCGCACCATGGCGGGCATCGCGCTGGAATCGGTGGACGGCGGACGCACCGCGGGAATTGCCATTTCCAACATCGTCATGCGCAACGTCCGATCGGCGATCATGCTTCGGCTGGGCAACCGGGGCCAGGGGCAGGCCGTGGCCAAGCCGGGGGCTTTGCGCGACGTGACGATCGACAACGTGCTGGCCACCGGTACCACCATGACCAACGCCATTACGGCGCTGCCCGGTCACGACATTGAGAATCTCAGCCTGAGCAACATCACGATTTCGGCCAACGAGGGCGGAAAGCTGGAGTGGGCCAGGCGGCCGATACCCGAGATGCCGGAGGAGTACCCGGAGGCCCCCATGTACGGCAGGCTGCCCTCCTACGGCTTCTACTTCCGCCACGTGAACAACCTGAAGCTCAGGAACGTCGAATTGCGGCTGGAAGGGCCCGACATGCGCCCGGCCGTCATCTGCGACGACGTCAAGAACCTGGCGATTACCGGCTTGGCGGCCGCTTCCCCATCGGGCGAGGAGCCGGTCTTGCGGTTCATCGGGGTAAGGAAAGCGTTGCTGCAGGGTTGCGTGGCGCCGCCAAACGCAAAGGCGTTCATTCGGTTGGAGGGCGGCGAGACTGAAAGAATCGCCTGTTTGGGGAACGATTTCGGTGAAGCCGAGAAGGCCATCGACAGGGATGGCGGAGTGCCGCCCGACGCAGTCTTGGAGTTTGGAAACCGCCCAGGGAGAGCCTGACCATGTGGGGCAGGATGGTATCCTGCGGCCGAGTGGTACTCGGCCTGCTTGGCTGTCTACCGACACTGGGAACCTTGGGACACCCACCCCGCGAAATCGGCGGTGCAAGGTTGTCAGAGCCAGGCCGGGCACCACTCGGCCGGACCCAGAGGGTACCCCTGCCAGCCTGCCCTACATGGCGGCGGAGCCGCAAACAGAGTTGGCGATTGTCCGCGGTCGCGGCGGGCGCGTCCAAGGGCGGCAGGCGGATTGACAATCCGCCGCAGGTTAACAACCTGCCCCACAATTCGTCGCGGCGCGCGAAGGAATGAATGGATAGAAGTCCAGTTCGTGAAATGCGGGACGAGATGACGAAGATCGGAAGAAGAGTCTTTATGAGCGGCGCCGCGTCGCTGTGGCCGCTGGCGACTTTGCGTCCGCAAGCCGCACGAGCGGCGGCCGCGTCGCGAAAAGTCACGGTATCGTGCCCCACCGCGACGCTCGAGGAATTCCGGCGCCTGACCGGCCTCTGTGTCGAACTGGGCGTGACGCATGTCAACATCACCACCGACCTCCCCAGGTCCCGATGGCAGTGGGAACTCGACCTCGACGATCCCTACCCCAACTGGAGCATGGGGAACGCCATGCTCTTCAAGATCGCGGTTCCCGACGCGCTGCGGGCCTGGATCCCCATGGAGTATGCCAAGCGCGCGACGGACCTGATCGCGGGCCGCGGCGAGATTCTACGAAAGCTGGGCCTGAAAGCTACCTACAGCGGGGCCGATCCGATGTGGCTGCCGGACGGCGTGTACGCGGCCCATCCCGACTGGCGCGGCCCGCGGGTGCAGTATGTGGCCCGCGCGAAGCGAGACTATTGGGCCCCCTGCGTGGACCGCCCGGAAGTGCTGGCCATGTACCGCAAGGCGGTGGCAAACGTTTGCCGCATGGCGCCGTTCGAGGAGTTCTCGTTCCTCACCAACGATTCGGGAGCCGGCATCTGCTGGCACCCCCGCCTGGCCGAGTATGCCGGAATCAACGGCCCGGAGTGGTGTAAGGACCGGCCGCCGGCGGGTCGCGTCCAGGGCTTCATGGAGGCGCTGCAGGCGGGTGCGCGGGACGCGGGCCTCGAAGCGGACATCCGAATTGCCGGCCAGGCCCTGGCAGCCCGGCCCACCCGCGACGCCGGCGCGCGCAGTCTCTTCCCGGTCGTCGGCATCCCGCAGCCATTCGCGTTTGCCGAACAACTGGAAGATGTTTTCGCCGACCCCGAAGCCGATTGGCGCTTCACCATCCCATCGGTGTCATCCCTCGCTTCGTTCGATCTGATGCGCGAATTCCGCAAGCGGCCCGCCAAAGGCGTGGTGGCCCGCGTCGAAGCCCTCAGCACGGTTGCCGCGCACGAAGCCGGGCCGGAGGCCGGGCCGTCCCTGCTGCGCGCCTGGGAGTCGATCGGCCGGGCCGTCGATTCCATCAGGCAGATTGCCGCCGGAGGCCCCATCCTGGTCCTGGGCAGCGTGCATCAACGATGGCTGGTCCGCCCGCTGGTGCCGTTCCCGTTGCAGTTAAAGCCCGAGGAGAAGGATTACTATCGCAAGTTCCAGTTCCAGGCCCAGACCGAGGAGCAGGCCGCCAACCTGATGGACTGCCAATCCACATACATCGTCTACGGCGCTGCCGGCACCTGGCTGGCCGGCAGGCTCTTCGCCGAGGCCATCCGCAACCTCCAGGCTGCCCGCGACGCGCTGCGCGCCGGGCTGGCTGCCGCGGGACCGGCACGCGATAGTTTCACGGCACTCGATTTCCGGCTACAGGCGCTCGTTCTCACCATCCAAAACGCAATCTACACCTCCCAGTACCAGGAGTTTCTCGACCGGTTCCTGCCGGGAGTCATGAGCCAGCCGGACCGGCAGCACGGCTACCCGGTGCCTGCCGACGGCATCAGCATCGTCGAAGCCGACATCGAGAACACCAGGAAATTGATTGCCCTGCTCAAGTCGAGTCCCGTGCCCATCGTCAATACGGCCGCAACTGCTCGGGAGGAGGACATATTCACCTACGGTCCCGACCTCGTCGAGCAACTACAGCGGAAGATCGACATCTCATACCGCCACCTTCCAGACCATTTGAAGCTCAAGATATTTTGGGAAAGAGTTTAGGAGTCAACATGACAGCCTTATTCCATAAGCAGACAAGATCCCTCGCAGCCGGCGCCATTTTCGTAGCGGCCTCCGTTGTGTTCGCCCCCGCGGCGATGGCCTCCGATGTGGGCAAACGTTTCCCCTCTGAAATGCGCACGTTCGTCGACGCGACCACAGGCGTGCCGGTCACGGCGCTGACGACGGGCACGTTCAACGATGCCAAGTTCTACCAGACGCACCCGCAATGGACCTTCGACGGGAAATACGTGGTATTTCGATCCAACCGCGGAGCCGGGGCCGGGGGGCGTGGGGGGGGAGCGTTTGCAGTCAGCGAGGCTACCGGCGAAATCATCCAGCTCACGGAAGGCGGCAGCGTAGCCAGCGTGGCCCGCAAGTCCAACAAGCTGTATTTCTTTCGCGGCGGCATGGGGACGCCGTCCCAGCTCTACGAGCTCAACCTCGATACGCTGTTTGCCGACAGCCAGGCGGGCAAGATGAAAGACCCTGCCAGCTATGAGCGCCTCATCGGGGGCCTGCCGCCCGATCTGCGCGACTCCGGAGGCTTCACGCTCGACGCCGACGAGAAGGTAGGCTACATGGGCGTGGGCAAAGCGCAACCGGGTGGCGGGCGCGGAGGGCCGCCTCCCGCTCCAGGGCAGCCGCGGCCTCCACGGCCCGCGCAGCCGCCGCAGCCGGCTTGGGGCGGCATCCGGCAAATCGACCTCCAGACGGGGGCGGTCACGCAAGTCATCGACGTGCCTTTCCAGATGGGCCATATCCAGGCCAACCCCTACGTGCCGGGCGAGATCATGTATTGCCACGAGACCGGTGGCGATGCGCCGCAACGCATGTGGATCACGCGCAGCGACGGCACGGGGAACAGGCCCCTATATAAGGAAACCCCGGACGAATGGGTGACTCACGAGGCTTGGGTGGATAAGGATCACGTCTACTTCGTTGTCATGGCGCACGAGCTGAGGCTACGCACCCACCCCACCGGGCTCTTCTCGATCAACATACGCACCGACGAGGTCCGGGTTCTCGGCCAGGTAGACGTCAAGGGCACGGTGAAGGGGCGAGACGGCCTGGTGGACGGCCAGGGCTTCTGGCACTGCAACGGGTCGCCGGATGGCAAGTGGGCCGTGGGCGATACCTTCGCCGGTAATGTCTATCTCATCTATGTGCCAACCGGTGAGATCACCCTGCTCACGGCCGGCCACAAGGACGCTCCGGACCACCCGCACCCGAGCTTCAGCCCCGACAGCAAGAAGGTGGAGATCGAATCCGGAATGCTGCATGACTTCAAGAACCTCAATCTGATGGAGATTGCGATTCCGTTCGAATTGCAGCGGCGCAGCCGGTAACGTGGCGCGGGCACTCGTGCCCAATGCCACATACTTTTCCCGAAGCCTGGAATTTGGCGAGAATTGTGGGGCAGATTGGCAATCTGCGGCGGGTTGGTAACCCGCCCGGAACCGCGCGTACACAGGCGCCCAGCGCCGGTTGCCAACCGGCGCGCAGGATACCATCCTGCCCCACAATCAACGCAGGATGTCGGTCCCGCGAAAACTGAGTGGCATTGGGCACTCGTGCCTGCAGCGTCGGCACTCGTGCCGACGCTGCCTTTCGGCACTGTGTCACAACCGCGCACAAAGTGCCGGGACGAGTCCCGACGGATGTCGGGGGCCGAGCGCCGCGACGGCGGCTCACGGAGCGATGGCGGCCGCGCGGTCGAAATCGTCCTTCAGGTGCGCGTAGATATCCCGATACACCTGGTAGATGCGGGAATACTTTTCGCGATTAGCCGGGATTGGCTCAAAGCGGCGATCCAGCTTGACCATCTTGAGCAGCGACTTGCGGACGTCGGGAAAGGCTCCGGCGCCCATGCCCGCCAGGATGGCGGCGCCGAACGGAGAGCCGACCGAGGTGCGCGGCAGCAGCACCGGCAACCCCAACACGTCCGCCTTGATCTGGTTCCAGAGATCGCTGCGGCTGCAGCCGCCCACGCTTCGCATCTCGCGGACTTCGGCGCCGGCAGCGGCGGCCACCTCCACGTTGTGGCGAAGAGCGAAGGCGGCGCCCTCCATAATGGAGCGCGTGAGAGCCGCCTTACGGGTGGCGAGCGAGAGGCCGAAGAACACGCCGCGCGCGTTGGTGTGCCACAGAGGCGAGCGTTCGCCCATCATGTAGGGGAGGAAGACCACCCCGTCGCTGCCGGGCGGCACCTGCGCCGCCTGTTCGGTGAGCAGGTCGAACGGGTCGGTCTTCAGTTCCGCGGCGGCCTGCACCTCGGACTGCCCAAGCTGGTCGCGGAACCAGCGCAGGCAACCACCGGAAGAGACCATGGCGCCGAGCAGCAGGTGGAGACCCGGCAGGGCGTGCGGCATGGCGATGAGCGCAGGCTCCGTGATCCCACTGTCATTGGGAATGATGACGACCGTGGACGTGCCCGTCATTTCGGCGGCGATGCCGGGCTCCACCACGCCCACTTCCAAGGCCGCGGAGGCGCTGTCCACGGTCCCGGCCATCACCGGCGTGCCTACTCGAAGGCCGGTAGCTTGCGCGGCCGCAGCGGTGACTTCTCCCTGCACGGCGTGCGCGTCCAGGACCTCCGGAAATTGCGCCGGGTCCACGCCGCAGGCGGAGCATAGCGCCTGGGACCACTCGCCGGTGGCGTAGTTGCGCATCTGCAGGAGGACGGCGTGGGCCGGATCCATGCCGATCCGTCCCGTGAGCCGGTAGTTGATATACCCGTTGACCTGAACGAACTTCGCAGTCTGCCTCAAGACGTCGGGTTCGTGATCCCGCAGCCAGAGCAAGCGCGCGGCCACGTAGAAAGCGTCGGGCCGGTTGCCGGTGATGCGGTGGATCTCCTCCGCGCCCAGCAACTCGGTGAGCCTTACCGATTCGGCTTCGGCGCGGCGGTCCATCCAGATCATGGCGGGACGCAGCGGCCGGCCGGAACTGTCGAGCGGCAGCAAGGTGGGCGCCTGGGAACTGACGGCCAGCCCCAAGACCCTTTCCGCCCCGTTTGGGACCTTGGCGAGCGCTTCGCGAATCGCCTGGCAGGTAGCCTGCCACCAGTCTTGCGGGTCTTGCTCCACCCAGGCGGGCCGGATGTGGTGCAGCGGATATTCGGCCTGGCAGACCGCGCACAGGTTGCCGTGCAGGTCCAGCAGGACGGCTTTCACGGAACTGGTTCCGACATCGATGCCGAGGAGTAGTGGTTCCACGTTATCCCTCCAGAATCGGCCCCTATTTCGCAAACAGCGGCGCGATGGAGACCACCCCAAGGCCCGTCAGAAAGAGCACGAACATCAGCACCAGGAGCCGGTTGACGCGCGCGCCGCCACCGGCGAATTCCTTCCACACCAGGACGCCCCACATGGCCCCCACCATGGTGGAGCCTTGCCCGATGGCGTAGCTGATGGCCGGTCCGACCTGCAACTCCTTGGGGGCGCTGGCGGCGACGAAATTGGCGAGCGATCCGGCGATCCAGGCCACGCCGCCCACGATGCCCAGGAAGTGCACCCACCAATTGCCCTTCAAGTAGTCGCCAAAAGTCAGGCGTGGGCCGTCGATGGGGAAGCGCAGGAAGTAGAGATTGTACACAAACACCGAAGCTAGAATGCCGAGGCTGAAGACGAATCCGACGGCGTAGGGGCCGAGTCCTTCAGGGCCGCTCTTGCCAATTTCGACTAGCGGATAGAACGTCCCCATCAGAAGGCCGCCGACGACGGCCAGGCGTATGCCCTTCCAGGTGGCTGCCCGTTTGGCTTCGGCATCGGCCTTGTCCCCGACGGCGCTGCGAGTGACGGCATAGGCGCGGTAGGCGACGGCGTCCGCGACGATGGCACCCACAACCAGGGCGACGCCAATGAACAGCAGGAACGGATTCCCTTGCGGGTTGACGATGTAGTTCCAGATAACACCCACGATGAGAGCCAGCCCCACGCCGATGGGGAACCCTACCCCCATGCCCGCCACGGAAATAGCTCCCACCACCAGGATGTTGGAGAGGTTGAAGACCACGCCGCCGAGGAACCCGCAGAGAATGTTGTTGGTGCCCGCATGGGCGAGGTCGTCGAGGAAGGTGAGTCCGTCGGACCCCCAGGTGCCGAAGGTCAGGCCAGCCAGGGCGGCGCCCAGGGCCACGCCAATGGAATAGTCGTAGTAGAGCAGTTCAAAGCGCCAGCCTTTGGCGAACTTGAGAACGTTGGCCCACGATCCCCAGCAGATCATGGTGAAAATCGTGAGCATCAGCACGAGTCCGTAACTATGCGGCAGAGTCATGAAGTCTCCTTTTCGCTGCTGCGACTGCTACTTCTGAATTTCAGGGAACATACAGAATACAACACCGCGCGCAAGTGTGCGGAATCTTGTACTACTATCTGTCACTTTCTTCGCGTGCCGCGACCGACCCGCACTTCACCACATCATCTGCGAAAAACGCTTTTCCACCTTCATCTGGAGGGAATCGTAAGATGCGTAGCCGATGGAAAGATCGTTCTGCGTGACGGTCTGGAACTGCGGGAACGGCAGCAACAACTGCTGCTGCGTCACGGTGGCGCCGTTCAGGGTAGGTGCCTGCGGCAACAGGCCCACGAACGGGTTCGGCATCTGGGTGTTCAGCGCGTTGCCGAGAGCCAGGTTGGCCACCGGCAGGGCATTGAGGTTGCGCGAAACCTGCATGTTGAAGCCGAATTTCAGCGAATGCTTGTTGAGCACCTTGCTCAACACCTCGCTCCAGCTATACGTACCGCTCACGTTGTACTCGTTCCCAATATTGCGGCTGGGACCGAAGCCGGTATAGCTGGTCATGCTGACGCTGGGGAAAGAAGGTGGCGGTCGGAGAGCGGTTTCTCATCATGGAGGAAACTCCTTTCAGCGGATTCTATCCTATTTCAAACGCCAATGGTGCTTCGGATTCTAATATCTTGAACGGTAACGTGGGGGCCTGCCCGCCGGCTGCGCCACGTCAGGCGAATCTATCCGTCGCCGCCACCAGGGCGCGGCTGTTGGGGGGGTCGAAGGCGCTGTGGCCGCTGTCGGGGGTGACGATGAGATCGGCTTCGGGCCAGGCACGGTGGAGCGCCCATGCGCTTTCCATGGGGCAGACAACGTCGTAACGGCCCTCGACAATCACGCCGGGGATGTGGCGGATACGCGCGGCGTAGCGCAGCAACTGATCGTCGGTTTCGAAGAACCCCTTGTTGAAAAAATAGTGGACCTCGATGCGCGCGAAGGCCAGGGCGAACTCATCCTCTTCGTAGTGGCCGGTAAAATCGGGGTCGGGCAGCAGCTTGGAGGTGGCGCCCTCCCATCCGCTCCAGATCTTCGCGGCCGCCAGCCGCACGGCCGCGTCGTCGCTGGTCAGACGGCGGTAGTAGGCCGAGAGCAGATCGGCCCGCTCGGCCTCCGGGATGTGGGCCAGATACGGCTCCCACGCGTCGGGATAGAGGACCGACGCGCCGCGCTGGTAGAACCAGTCGATTTCCTGCTTGCGTAGCAGGAAGATGCCGCGGAGGATCAGTTCGGTGACGCGATCGGGATGAGTTTGGGCATAGGCGAGAGCGAGGGTGGATCCCCACGAGCCGCCGAACACCTGCCAGCGCTCGATGCCGAGGTGCTCGCGAATCTTCTCGATATCGGCGACCAGGTCCCAGGTGGTGTTGGCTTCGAGAGACGCGTAGGGCGTGCTCTGGCCGCAGCCGCGCTGGTCGAAGTTCACGATGCGGTACTTTTCGGGATGGAAGAAGCGGCGCTGTTTGGGATCGGAACCGCCGCCCGGACCGCCGTGCAGAAACACGACCGGCTTGCCGGAGGGGTTGCCGCTCTCCTCGAAGTAGATCTCGTGCACCGGCGTGACCTGGAGCCGGCCCGTGTTGTAGGGCTCGATAGGAGGGTAGAGCCACGTGACGGGATCCTTCACGATGGAGGCAGGCAGGGAGTGGTTGGGCATCGGTGCCAGTATACCTTTTTGCCTGCGGCGTGAGGGAGGCGGGACTCTCAGGAAAGGCGATCTGTGCGCGCCACGCGGACATCGGTGTGGACAAACTCGCGACCCTTGAACAGCAGCGGTTCGTCCATGGCTTTGGCCAGTGCGTAGGCGAAACAAGCGGAAGTATCGAGAATCATTTCGGCAGCCCACCGTTCACGTGCGAGATAGAAGGCCAGGTTGGGAGCGAGCCACCGGAAAGCGGGACCGGACGCCGAAGATGCTACTCTCGTAGACGGACCTGCGAGAATTTCACCGAACGAGAGGACGTTATGGCAGACAAGAAAAAAGGCGCCGAAGGCGGCTCGGAGAGCGGCAAAAAAGGGGCTGACAAGGGGGCTGACAAGGGGGCTGACAAGGGGGCTGACAAGGGGGCCGGCAAGAAAAAGCCGGTGGTCCCGGAGGTCGCGAGCGAACCCGCGCCCCAGATCGCGCCCCGGACGAAGTCCACGAAAATACCAAAATTGGCGAAGAGCAATAAGTCCCGTCTGCCGAGGCGCGAAAAGAAGGCCAGGCAAAAAGGGCTCTGATTTCAGGTGGGCGGTTGGGCCTTGCGCGGCCGAGCCCGGCGGCAATGCCAGCGGTAGGGGATGCGACAAGCATGAAGACACAAAGGTCTCTGGGCTGGGCGTGCGGGGCGGTCCTGCTTTCCCTGGCGGCGCGCGCGGGCGACTGGGCGCAGTGGCGCGGGCCGCAGCGGAATGGGGTTTCGGCCGAAACCGGGTTGCTTAAGGAATGGCCCAAGGCGGGGCCGCGGCTGGTTTGGCAGGCCAAGGATATTGGCGATGGGTACGCGGCGCCCTCGGTGGTGGGGAATCGTATCTATGTTCTGAGCAACCGGGGGCTGGACAACGAATTCGTGCAGGCGCTCTCCACCTCGGATGGGAAACAGGTGTGGGCTACCAGGTTGGGGAAGGTCGGGAATCCCAACCAGATGCCTACGTTTCCCACGGCGCGGTCTACACCGACCATCGATGGCGGGCTGATGTATGCGCTGGGGTCGGATGGCGACCTGGCGTGCCTGGAAACGGCCAGCGGAAAGGTTCGATGGCAGAAGAACCTGCGCGCCGATTTCGGGGGGCATCCGGGACAGTGGGCCTATTCCGAATCGCCGCTGGTGGATGGGGACACGCTGGTGGCGACGCCGGGCGGGGCGCAGGCAACGCTCGTGGCGCTGAACAAGAAGACCGGCGAGACTATCTGGAAATCGGTGGTGCCGGGCGGCGACGACGCGGCTTATGCATCGGCCATCGTGGTCGAGACCGGCGGGCGCAAGCAGTATGTACAGTTCCTGGCGAAAGGGTTGGTGGGGGTGGACGCGAAGACGGGCCAGTTCCTGTGGCGTTACGACGCGACGGGCAAGGGCAACACCAACATACCCTCGCCCTTGGCCAGCAACGGATACGTCTACACTTCGCTGGGGCGCGGGCCGGGCGGGTTGGTCCGCCTGGCGGCCGCCGGCCAGGGGGTCGCAGCCGAGCAGGTCTACTTCGAGCGGGGACTACCGAATAGCGTGGGCGGTTCGGTGGTGGTGGGCGCCACCCACTATGGCACGAGCGCCGAGGGGCTGGTGGCAGCCGATTGGGCGACCGGGAAGGCGCTGTGGACGGAAGCCAGCACGGGCGGCGGCGCGATTCTGGAAGCGGAGAACCGGCTGTATATCCACGGCGAGGATGGCTCTGTAGTGCTGGCGGAGGCGACGCCCGAAGCCTATCGCGAGAAGGGGCGCTTCACACCGCCGGACCGGCCGAAACGGACCCGGGCCGCCATGGAAAAGGCGTGGGCCTATCCGGCGATCGCCAACGGGCGGCTTTATATTCGCGAGCTCGATTCGCTGTGGTGCTACGACGTGAGCGGCAAGTAGTGCCAATCGCCGGCCACCGCTCTCTGACGTTCGCGGCTCGGAAACCACATCGGAGCCGCGAACGTGAGAGAGCGATCGGACATGCCTGTCAGGCGCCCGGCGCGGGGGCGGCCTTTGGTTCCGTGGCGGCCATTCTGGCCTGCTGATCCCGGGTCAGGTGCGGCACGATGCCCAACAGGCGCTCCACCAGCATCAGTTGGGCGCGATGGTGCATCTCGTGTTCCTTGGGCGATAGCAGCATCTCGAAGCGCGTCTTAACGGGCGGCTGAACGCCCTCGGGAAAGTAGACGCGCTCGGCCAGGATCTCGTCGGTGAGGGTCTCCAGCCAGGAGGCAAACTCCTCGCCGCCGGAGCGCAAGGCCTCCAGTATCCGCGCCTTGGTGGTGAGGGTGGCCTGGTACTTCGCGACTTCTTCGTGACCGGCCCGGAAGGTGGCGAAATCGGGGTGGGTGATGCGCTGGGTGTGCATGCTCTTGGCCCAACGCGGCGCGGCGGCGATGTGGGCCAGCCTCTCGGCGACGGTGCTGGTCCCAGGTGCCGGCCGGAAGCCGTACTGGTCCTCGGGAATGTCTTCGGCGACTCTGATGGTGTTGTGGCGGACGGTCCGAAACGCACGGGCCATGTCCTGGCTGCTGTAGTACTGCATGGTTCCTCCTCCTCTGTTGCAGTTTCTATTATAGGCTCGTAGCCTGAGGCGAGCCGATATGCGATATTCGTATCTCAAGGAGATCTTTATGAGACCGCAACTACTGGCTTTCGTTCTCCCGTTTCTCTTGTCCGCCGCCGAGCCGTTCCGCGATCCCAACCTGCCGCTCGAGAAGAGAGTGGACGATCTGGTCTCACGGCTGACCCTGCAAGAGAAGATCGGCATGCTGGCGCAAGGCCAGCCGGCCATCCCACGGCTGGGGATCAAGGCGTTCACCAACTGGACGGAGGGGCTGCACGGTTTGGGTTGGGTCCGCGGCGGCGGCGTCACGGCCACCACCTTCCCGCAGTCGGTGGGCCTGGGCGAGACGTGGGACCCGGAGATCCTGCGCCAGGTTGGGGCCGTGGAAGGCTATGAAGCCCGCGTCTATTTCAAGAAATTCGATGGCGCCCGCGTGGGCCTCGCCATACGGGCGCCCAATGTGGACCTGGCCAGGGATCCGCGCTGGGGGCGCACGGAGGAGTCGTTCGGCGAGGACCCGTACTTCGTGGGGAAGATGTCGGTGGGTATGATCAAGGGGCTGCAAGGCGACCACCCCAAGTACCTGCTCTCGGCCTCGACCATGAAGCACTTCTTGGCCAATAGCAATGAGGATGGGCGAACCCGCTCCTCCTCCGACTTCGACGAGCGGAACCTGCGCGAATACTACCTGGTTCCGTTCCAGATGGGCATTCAGGAGGCGAACGCGCAATCGTTCATGGCGTCGTACAACGCGGTCAACAAGATCCCCGACACGGTGTCCCCGTTCATCCGGGACATCGTGGAGAAGGAATGGAAGTTCGATGGAATGGTGTGCACGGACGCCGGCTCGCTTCCCAACCTCACGCGCCAGTTCAAATACTATCCGGATCCCACGGCAGCGGTGGTGGGTTGCGTCAAGGCGGGCATTACCGTGTTTCTAGACCAATACGCCACGCCGCTGGCGGACGCCCTGGAAAAGAGGCTGCTCACGGAAGCGGACATCGAGCGCAACATCCGGGGCAACATACGGATGCGCATGCGGCTGGGTGAGTTCGATCCGCCGGAGATGGTGCCCTACGAAAAGATAGCGGCGACCGAAGAGCCCTGGTTTGGCGAAAAAAACAAGGCGCTGGCTAGAAAAGTCACTCAGGAATCCATCGTCCTGCTCAAGAACAGCGACGGTCTGCTGCCGCTCGACAAGGCCAAAGTGAAATCGATCGCGGTGATCGGGCCGGCGGGTAACGACGTCTACATCGACTGGTACTCGGGGATACCGCCTTACACGGTGACGCCGCTCGAAGGCATCCGCAACAAGGTGGGGCCGGGCGTACGGGTGCGGTACATCGCGGACAACAGCAACAACAGCGACGCGACCAACCTGGCGGCGGAATCCGACGTGGCAATTGTCTTCGTGGGCAACAACCCGACCTGCAACGGGCCGTTCGGCCGGGGATGCCCGCCGAGCGAAGGCAAAGAGGCGGTGGACCGGAAGGCCATCGAATTAGAGAAAGCTCAGACGCAACTGGTGGAGAGTGTGAAGCGCGCGAATCCCAGGACCATCGTGGTGCTGATTTCCAGCTTTCCGTACGCCATGAGCGCGGTTCAAGAGAGTGCCCCGGCGATTCTCCACATGTCGCACTCCAGCCAGGAGGAAGGCAACGCGCTGGCGGATGTGCTGTTCGGCGACTACAATCCGGGCGGGCGGCTGGTGGCCACGTGGGTCAAGTCGCTGGACGATTTGCCCCCGATGATGGACTATGACATTCGCCAGGGCCGCACTTACATGTATTTCAAGGGGCAGCCGCTGTATCCTTTCGGATTTGGCCTGAGTTACACCACGTTTGAGTACTCGAACCTGCGGACCTCGGCCGATTCGGTGACCGCCGCCGGCGAGGTGGCCGTCAGCGTGGACATCAAGAACACGGGGACGCGCGCCGGCGACGAGGTGGTGCAACTGTACGTCAAGCGCCTGAATTCCGCGGTGGCGAGGCCCATAAAGGAACTGCGCGGGTTTGAGCGCATCACGCTCCGGCCGAACGAGACGCGGACCGTACGGCTGCCGCTGAAAGGGTCGGATTTGACTTACTGGGATGCGGAGAAGCGGAGCTTCGTAGTGGAGCCCGGCAGAGTCAGTATCATGTTGGGCGCGTCTTCCTCCGATGCGCGGCTCGAAAAAACCGTTGAGGTGAAGTAGAAATGAAACTGAGAGTTCAATGCGCGTTCGCGCTGGCATGCGCGGCGTTGATCGCGGCCGGGTGCTCCCAACCGACCGCCTCGGGCATCCCGCACTTTCAAAAGCAGGGGACCGCCACGCAGTTGATTGTGGATGGCGCCCCGTTTCTGGCCGTCACCGGAGAGTTGCGGAATAACACGGCCACCAGCATGGAGAACATGCAGCCGTTATGGTCCAAACTGGTGGCTGGCAATCTCAACACCGTGTTGGCTGCCGTGCACTGGGCGCAAATGGAACCCACCGAGGGCCGCTTCGAGTTTGCCCTGGTGGATGGTCTCATCCAGGAGGCGCGGCGCAACAACCTGAAACTGGTGTTTCTGTGGTTCGGGAGCTGGAAGAACGGCCTTTCCAGCTACGTCCCCTACTGGGTCAAGAAAGACTTCAAGCGCTTCCCGCGAATTCAGACCAAGGGCGGAAAGACGCTCGAGTTACTCAGTGCGCTGGGCGGCGCCACGCGGGATGCCGATGCGCGGGCCTTTCGGGCGCTGATGCGGCACATCAGAGAGGTGGACGGCCAGCAGCACACAGTCATCATGATGCAGGTGGAAAACGAAGTGGGCGTGCTGCGCGACTCGCGCGACCGCTCCGCCCCCGCCAACCAGGCCTTTGCCGGACCCGTGCCGGCGGAGCTGATGAGCTACCTTCAGCAGCACAAGGACACCCTCATCCCGGAGTTGAAGGAGGTGTGGGCCGCCAACGGATCCAAGACCTCCGGCACATGGGAAGAGGTTTTCGGCCCGGGCAAGCCCGACAGCGTCGAGATGCCGATTCAGACCACCAGCCCGCCGATGAGCCCGGAGGAGCACGACAAATCCTGGCGGCAACTGCACTGGCCGGTGGACGAGTTTTTCATGGCCTGGAACTACGCCCGGTTCGTGGGCAAGGTCATCGAAGAGGGCAAGGCGGAGTACAACATTCCGATGTTCGCGAACGCCTGGCTACAGCAGCCCAACCATGCCTGGCCCGGCAGCTATCCGAGCGGCGGACCGCTCCCCCAGGTGCATGATATCTGGCGAGCCGGAGCGCCCGCGGCGGACGCCTTCGCGCCGGATCTCTACCTGGAATACTTCGACCAGGTGTGCGAGCGGTTCACGCGCAACGGCAACCCGCTGGTGATTCCCGAAACCAGCGCCAACGCGGGCAACGTCCTGTCTGCCTTCGGGAAGTACAACGCCATTGCGTTCTCGCCGTTTGCCATCGAGCGGTCGGTGGGGCCGGATACCGAGCTGGCCGCCGCCTATCGCGTCATTACGGATTTGGCTCCGGCGATTGCGGCGCAGCAAGGCAAAGGGACCATGACGGCGGTTCGCATGAACCAGGGCGATGCGCCGCTGAACGTCAAGTTAGGGGACTACACGCTGGATCTTACGTATATTGGCGCGGGCCGCATTCCGATTGCGCCGCAGCCAGCCACGGCGGGCCAGCCGCGTCCGCCGGCAGCCGCACCGCAAGGCCCGCCGCCGGTACAGGCGTCGGCGATCCTGATTGCGGCGGGGCCGGACGAATTCTACTTTGGCGCGGGGGCCGGGGGAGTGCGGATCGGCTTTACGCCGAACACGCCAGGACCGCGGATCGTGGGTCTCGGCGACGTGCAGGTAGGCAGGTTCGTGGACGGAAAGTGGCGGGTGGTGAGGCAATTGGGCGGCGACGATACGGGACAAGGCGAGATTCTGTCGCTGCGGCCGAATGAGGTGCTGCGAGTGACGGTCTACCGGTACGAGTAGAAGAAAAGCCATTGTGGGGCAGGATTGTATCCTGCGCGCCGGTTGCCAACCGGCGCTGCTCGGCTTGTGTACGGGCGATTCGGGCGGGTTACCAACCCGCCGCAGGTTAAAAACCTGCCCCACAGGAAAGGAAATCATGCACAGTACAACCGGCCTCCGCGCTGCTGGTTTCTTGGTCGCCATCGGACTTCTGCAGTTACTGCCGGTGAATGCGGCGACAGCGATCCAGGTGAACACTAAGAACCTGATTGTTACGGTGGATCCGGTCGCCTGCCGCTGGTCGGCGGAAGTCAAAGGGACGCCCATGCGGATCAACGACGTCTACTTTCTCCCCGGCGACGACCCTTCGGGCTGGAAGGTGACTTCTTCCGTAAGCGACAACACCGTGACGCTGCGGGGGAAGAAAGTCGGGCACCTAGATTTCGAGTACCAGGTTTCCGCCAGCAAGACCGATAATGACATTCTGGTAAGCCTGGGCCGCTCGAATAACACGGGCAAGGCGGTGGACCTGGACGACATGGATTACTTTGTGTCGCGCGACGCGCGGCTGGGCGGGACCACCGACAAGTGGATCGCGTTGGGCACCCAGTCCCGCAATCGCGATTACTACGAGCTGTGGCCGGTCATCAATCTGATTACACCCAAGACATACGCGGTGAATCATGTGGTCAGAGACAGCGACACGGGCAACAGCCTGCTGATGGGCCATGTGACGGCCCTCAAGGGAGCGTCGCGGTTCGAAGTCAGATCCGGCTGGACGGGGAAGGTTCCCGACCGCATGCAGGTGCGGGGGTATTGCAGCTACAAGGTGACCATACCCCCGGGAAACAGCTTCGCCGGAGAGAAGCTGCTCATCGACTTCAACCAGGACGCGCTCGCCGCCATGCAGCACCAGGCGGACCTGATCGCCGTCGCGCACGATATCCGTCTCAAACAGCGGCGGCCAATCAACCTGGACGACCGCGAGCTGGTCGCCAATAACTACAGCCGCTTCCACGGGTGGATGTCGGGCGGCAATAACGCCAGCGCCAAGAAGTTCCTCGAGGACAATGGACTGGTGGATTTCTACTGGGGGATGGGAGGGCCCGGCCCGCAGGGGAGCTTTGGAATATACGGCATGGGCGGAGGCACGCAGGGGCGCCCCTCCAGGGTCGCTTTTCCCGACGAATGCTATCTCCCGGTGCACACGGTCAAATACGATGGCGAAAAGGTGGTGGATTTCTCAAACCCGCTCACGGTGAAACTCGAGCGCGAGCGGATTCTACAGTGGGTGAAAGGGCAGGAGAAGAGCACCGGCCGGGCGGAGATGGATTTCTCGGATTGGTGGGACAAGTGGCCCGGGCAGCACGATCCCTTCATGAGCGCGCTCGAGACCTATCGCGCGGCCGGCCTTCCGTGGCGCGAGACCATCGACCAGATAGCGCCGCGGATGGTCATCCGGTCGAACATGCAGCCGGTCGATCATTCCTACGGAATTGTCGACATCTGCCGCGTGTCGGAGGATGCCGATCACGGCTACGAGACGGGCGTTTCCACGCTGTTGCAGACCGAGTTTACAGGGCTGTTTACCGAGACGGTGTTAGGCTCGACGAACCGGTTCTTCTACAACGGCCGGGTGTTCTGGAACGACGGCGACGGTTTCCACATTTACAAGTACAATGCTTCCGATGGAAAAGACTTCAGCGCCCAGGAGGCCAAGGTGGATGCCACCTTCCACGCCATCGCCGGAAACACGCTGTTCGTATCGGAGGCCTTCAACGTGCCATATCCCGCGGACCGAATCGAGCTGCTGAAACGAATCAGCCCGCCGACCATGGACACGGCCTATCCCGTGGACCTGTTCGTGCGCAAGCCGGCCCGCATCTGGAACATGCCCATCGAACGAAGCTTTGGAAACTGGGCGGTGCTGGCGGTGTTCAATTTCACGGGCAGATCCGACAGGAAGTTCACCGCGACGTTGGACGCGGCGAAAGACCTTCGGCTCGATCCGAACAAGGAGTACATCGCCTATGAGTTCTGGAGCAAACAACTCATCGGGACGTTTAAGGGGAAGTTCGTCGGGCGGCCACTGAGTCCGTATGACGTCGACATATACAGCATTGTCGAGAAGCAGGACCGTCCGGTGCTGATCTCGACCAGCCGGCATGTCCGGCAGATGGCGTTCGACATCAAGGATCTGGCTTACGATAGCGGCCAGCGAATGCTGCGGGGAATCTCGCGCGCGGTGGCGGGGGATCCGTATCAGTTGCGCGTGTACCTGCCGGAGGGCTTTGCGGGGAAGCGCGTGGAGTTGTCGGACGGGCTTTCGGCTAGCATGAAGACTGGCGGGAACTTGATGACTGTGGACTGGACGTCTACTACGGGCAAGGATGTGGAGTGGAAGGTTTACTTCTAGTGTTGCGGGCAACCGCTCTCTTACGTTCGCGGCTCGGTATGCAGCGATACGCCTCACTCGGAGCCGCGAACGTAAGAGAGCGGTTGTGCCAGAAACAGGAGTTTACATGAGAACTGCGGCTGGTATCTGCGTGTTCCTGCTGCTTCCGCTGATGGGGGCGGAGACACCCATCAATGTCGAGACTCGGAATCTGGTGCTGGCTGTCGATCCAGGCGCGTGCCGCTGGTCGGCACAGGTCAAAGGCAGCGCGATGCAGCTCAACGACGTCCACTTCCTTCCGGGTGACGACTCCTCAGGCTGGACGGTCACGTCCTCCGTCAACAACAACGACACGAGCGGCCTCGGATCGTTCGTCACGGTGACGCTGCGCGGGAAGAAGGCGGGACAACTGGATTTCGAGTACCAGATCTCCGCCGGCAAGAACAACAACGACATTCTGGTCAGCCTGGGCCGTTCCAACAATACCGGCAAGGCTGCCGACATCGGGGACATGGACTACTTTGTGTCCGACGATGCGCGGCTGGGCGGCACCACCGAGAAATGGATCAGTCTGGGAGCCAGGTCTCTCAATGAGGAGTATTACGACCTCTTGTGGATCGCCGATCTGGTCACACCCACGATGTATCAGGTGAACCAGGTGGTCAAGAACGTGGACACAGGCAACAGCCTGTTAATCGGACATGTGACCACCTTGAAAGGAGCATCGAGGTTTGAGGTAGCGCAGGGCTGGACGGGGAAGATCCCCGACCGGATGCAGGTGCGGGGATACTGTAGCTATAAAGTGACCGTGCCCGCGGGCAAGAGCTTCGCTGGAGAAAAGCTGCTGATCGAGTTTGGCGGCGATGCGATCCGGGCCATGGAGCACCAGGCGGATCTGATCGCGATCGCACATGACATCCGTCTCAAACAGCGGCGGCCGATAGACCTGGAGGACAAGGAAACGGTGGCGGGCAACCACATCCGTTTCTCCGATCAAGGCATGCAGAGCGGGCCGCGGTTCCTCCAGACGTACGGTTTGTACGATTTCTACTACCCGCAGGCGCGCCAACCTTCCCCTTCACCTTCGCCTTCTCCTCAAGCCCGACCGTTTGGGGGTTGGGGAGTGTATGGTCTCGGCGCGACCATTCGCGGCAGCGCGCCGCGGCAGAACTATCCGGCCGAATGCTATCTCCCGGTACATACCCAAAAGTATCTGGGCGACAGAGTGATCGATTTCTCGAATCCTCTGACCATCAAGCTGGAGCGCGAGCGTGCGTTTCAAGGCGCTATCGGCAATGAAAATGCGACGGGCACGCTGGAGATGGACTATGTAGACGGTTGGGACAAGTGGCCCGGACAGTACGACCCCTATATGAGCGCGCTCGAGACCTATCATGCGGGCGCGGCTCCCTGGCGCGAGGTAATCGATCAGAAGTCGCCACGGCGCAGGAACCGCTCCAACATGGCTCCGATCGACTTCAACTACGGATTTGTGGATATCTGCCGGATCTCCTCCGATGCCGATGGCGGTTATGAGGAAAAGGACGGCGGCTACAACTTCTGGTTCACTCAGTCGGTGCTGGGCGGGGCCATCCGGGCGTTCTACAACGGGCGTGTGTTTTGGAACGACCTCGACAGCTTCCATGTTTACGCCTGGCTAACTCCGGGATGGGTACCGAGTGGCGGTTATGCGCAGTCCGGGAGGTTCAACTACGGCCAGGCCAAGGTCAGCGCGAATTTCAAGGCCTTTGCGGGCAGCACGGTTTATGTATTTGAGGCACCCAACGACCCGACTCTCAAGAGGGAGTACGACGCGCAGTATCCGGACAACCGAATTGAGCTATTGAAACGAGTCAGCCCGCCGACCATGGATGTGTCCTATCCCGTCGACTTGTTCGTTCGGAAGCCGGCCCAGATCTGGAACATGCCCGTCGAACGGCCGTTCGGGAAGTGGGACATTCTGGGCGTTTTCAATTATACGAACGATTTGAACCGGGTGACTAAGCTCGCCTGGCGGACTTTTGAGACTTTCAACTTCACAGCCCAGTTGGATGCGGCCAAGGATCTACGCCTCGACCCGAACAAAGAGTACATCGTCTATGAGTTCTGGAGCAAGAAACTCATCGGGACCTTCAAGGGGACTTTTGAAACGCGGCCGCTGAACCCGTACGATTGCGACATTTACAGCATCGTCGAGAAGCAGGACCGGCCGGTGTTGATCTCGACCAGCCGGCACATCCGGCAGATGGCGTTCGACATCAAGGACCTGGCGTATGACAGCGGCCAGCGGATGCTACGGGGGGTCTCACGCGCGGTGGCGGGGGATCCGTACCAGTTGCGCATCTATGTTCCGGAAGGTTTTAGCGGGAAGCGCGTGGAGTTGTCGGAAGGGCTCGCGGCTGGCATGAAGACGAACGGGAATCTGATGACGGTGGATTGGACGGCGAACTCGGGCAGGGATGTGGAATGGAAGGTGTTCTTTTAGCAGTGCGGCCACCGCTCTCTTACGTTCGCGGCTCGGAGGGCGGCGATCCGCCTCACTCGGAGCCGCGAACGTAAGAGAACGCGAAAGAATCGCTGAGACTTCCCGGTTGACAGACGGAAGCGTCTGTCCCACGTTCAGGAGAGCAGTTGGGCTAAAAACTGGAGTTTACATGAGAACCACGGCTGGTATCTACGTGTTCATGCTGCTTCCGCTGATGGGAGCGGAAACGCCCATCAGGGTCGAGACTCAGAATCTGGTGGTATCGGTCGATCCTGCCGCGTGCCGCTGGTCCGCGCAGGTTAAGGGCAGCGCGATGCGGCTCGACGACGTCCACTTTCTACCCGGTGACGACCCGTCGGGCTGGACGGTCGCGTCTTCCGTCAACAACAACGACACGAGCAATCTCGGGCCGTTCGTCACCGTGACGTTGCGTGGGAAGAAGCCCGGACAACTGGATTTCGAGTACCAGATTTCGGCCAGCAAGAACAACCACGACATCCTGGTCAGCCTGGGGCGTTCGAACACGACCGGCAAAGCCGTCGATGTGGCGGACATGGACTACTTCGTATCCGACGATGCGCGGCTGGGAGGCACCAACGAGAGGTGGACCAGCCTGGGAACCAGGTCCCGTAATCGCGAGTATTACGACCTGGCCGAGGTGATCGGCTTCATCACGCCCCAGATGTACGAAGTGAATCACGTAGTCCGGGACATCGACACCGGCAACAGCCTTTTAATGGGGCATGTGACCGTCTCGAAGGGGGCATCCAGGTTTGAGGTGGCGTCGTCGGGCTGGCAGGCGAAAGCGTCCGACCGGATGAAGGTCCGTGGATACTGCAGCTACAAGGTCACTATGCCTCCGGGAAAGAGCTTCACCGGAGAGAAACTGCTCATCGACTTCAACACCGACGCGATCCGCGCCATGGAGCACCAGGCGGACCTGATCGCGGTTGCCTATGACATACGTCTGAAGCAGCGGCGTCCGATCGATCCGGACGACCGCGAGTTGGTGGCGAATGACTACAGCCGGTTCCACTCATACCTCTCGGGCGGCACGGCCGCCAATGCCGAGAGGTTCTTCAAACAACACAGTTTGACTGACTTCTACTACGGACTGGGAGGACCGGGCCAACAGGGCACTTTTGGATTGTACGGCCTGGGGGGAGACCGGCTAACACCCGGCGTGACGCCAGCCGGCGGAGGGTTCGGCCGCACGCGGTATCCGGATGAGTGCTACCTCCCGACACATGGCCGTTACTACGGGGGGGCGATGGCCACCAAGGTCATCGATTTTTCAAATCCCCTGACGATCAAGCTGGAACGCGAGCGCGCCTTTCAATGGGTAGCCGGTCACGAGAAAGACACGGGCCGGGCGGAAATGGATTTTGCGGACTGGTGGGACAAATGGCCCGGACAGTACGACCCCTACATGAGCGCTCTCGAGACCTATCGCGCGGCGGGGACCCCCTGGCGCGAGGCGATCGACCAAAAGGCGCCGCGCAGGGTGATCCGCTCCAACATGAATGTGGTGGACCACTCTTACGGACTGGTGGACATCTGCCGGGTCTCGGACGATGCCGATCACGGGTATGAAGAGGGCGACGGCTGGCGTCACTGGCTGACCGACTCGCTGCTGGGTTCGTCCATCCGCGCGTTTTACAACGGCCGCGTGTTCTGGAACGATGGCGACGGTTTCCATGTGTACAAGTCGCAGCCCATCGACGGATCGCTGGGAAGTTTCAACTACGGCCAGGCAAAGGTCAGCGCCAACTTCCACGCTTTCGCCGGAAGCACGCTTTTTGTCGAGGAAGCCTTCAATGAGGGATACCCCGAGAACCGGATCGAGCTGTTGAAGCGGATCAGCCCGCCGACCATGGATGTGTCCTATCCCGTGGACCTATTCGTTCGCAAGCCGGCCCAGATCTGGAATATGCCGGTGGAACGGTCCTTTGGAAAGTGGAATGTCCTGGGCGTCTTCAATTACTCCAGCAAGACGCCTATTGAATGGTTAACTTACACAACCCCGGCTAGCCGGGAGCAAGCGTTCCAGTTCACCGCCCGGCTGGACGCGGCCAAAGACCTTCGACTCGATCCCAACAAGGAGTACATCGCCTACGAGTTCTGGAGCAAGACCTTCATCGGGACCTTCAAAGGGATCTTCGTGACGCGTCCGCTGAATCCGTACGATTGCGACATGTACAGCATCGTCGAGAAGCAGGACCGCCCGGTGCTGATTTCGACCAGCCGGCATATCCGGCAGATGGCGTTCGACATCAAGGACTTCGCCTGGGACGGCAGCCAGCGAATGCTGCGCGGCGTCTCGCGCGCGGTGGCCGGCGATCCGTACCAGTTGCGCATTTACGTACCGGAGGGCTTCGGCGGGAAGCGCGTGGAGCTGTCCGATGGCCTCGCGGGAAGCATGGCGACGAACGGGAACCTGCTCACGGTGGACTACAAGGCGGCTACGGGCAAGGATGTGGAATGGAAGGTGTTCTTCTAATTACATGCCGCGGTGATTCCGCGCTATAATCTCCGCATAAGGTGCGGAGATTATACATCTACGAGCTTCCGGACTGGCCCCGGTTCGACTGGGACCGGGGGTGTCTCGCTGAACGTCTCGCCGATGTCCGTCATCGCCAGGGCCGGCTGATTGGCCATATGGAAGCCCTCGGATTCGAGTTGCGCCAGGAAGCCGTTCTGAAGACCCTGACCGCCGATGTGCTGAAGAGCAGCGAGATCGAGGGGGAAAAGCTTGACGCTGAACAGGTGCGATCCTCGATTGCGCGCCGACTCGGCATGGACATCGGCGCTCTCAAGCAAGCGGACCGGCATGTCGAGGGCATCGTTGAAATGATGCTGGACGCCACCCGTCACTACGACCAGCCGCTCACGGCAGAGAGGCTCTTTTCGTGGCATGCATCTCTTTTTCCGACCGGACGCAGCGGCATGGTCAGGATCGGGGTGGGGACTTGGCGCAACGGCAGCACAGGCCCGATGGAGGTGGTTTCCGGGCCGGTTGGCAGGGAGCACGTGCATTTCCAAGCACCGGAGGCAGCGCGCCTCAACGGGGAGATGAGGACATTTCTGCACTGGTTCAACGCGAACGGCGGCATGGATCCGGTCTTGAAAGCCGGGCTGGCTCATCTGTGGTTCGTGACCATCCACCCTTTCGACGATGGCAACGGCCGAATTGCGCGCGCGATCGCCGATATGGCACTGGCGCGCTCCGAAAACACTTCCCAACGCTTCTACAGCATGTCGGCACAGATCCGGCAAGAGCGCGCCGCCTATTACGGCATTCTCGAGCGCACGCAGAATGAAACGATGGACGTCACTGGCTGGATGGAGTGGTTTCTTGGATGCCTCGGACGCGCCATCGACGGTGCACAAAGCATTCTGAGTGCCGTCCTGGCCAAGGCACGCTTCTGGGAAGCCGTCGCCGGGGTCCCACTCAACCCCCGTCAGCGTCTCGTGCTCAACCGTCTTCTCGATGGTTTCGCGGGCAAGCTCACGACCTCGAGATATGCGAAGCTTGCCAAGTGTTCCCAGGACACAGCCCTGCGCGACATTCTGGCACTCGTCGAACGCGGCATTCTCGTGCGGAACGCCGAAGGCGGGCGCAGCACAAGCTATGCGCTGGCCGGTACTGGCACGTAACCAACCGGTGTTCTCCAGCGCCAACGGATGAGATAATGATTGGCACGGCCCATGTTGCGAGAGGTGTGATGCGAGTCTATTGGCTGGTTCCATTGGCATTGATCGGGGTCGTAGGTAGAGCGGCGGCGCAGAGTCCCGGTCCGGGACAGCTCTTTTCCGAGCATTGCGCGGCGTGCCACGGAGACGACGCCAGCGGCTCCGACCGGGGGCTGCCACTGGCCCGGAGCCGCCGCCTGCGGACGCGCTCGGCGGCCGAGATCCACGATATCATCCGCAACGGCACGCCCGGCGGGATGCCGCCGTTTGCCCTGCCCGAGCCCGAGTTGCAGGCGCTGGCGGGGTTCATCCGCTCGATGAACGCCACGGCTTTCGACGCCCAGCCGGAGGGCGACGCCGCCGCCGGCGAGGGCTTCTTCTTCGGCAAGGGCCAGTGCGCTTCGTGCCACACCGCCATGGGGCGAGGCAAATCCGCCGGTCCGGACCTCACCAGCATCGGCCGGCAAGTGACGGTCGCCGACCTGGAACGCAAGCTCTCGAACCCCGGCGCGCAGGTCTCCGACGGCTATGCGCTGGTAACGGTGCGGCTGGCGGCGGGGACCACGGTGCATGGTTTCGCCCGCAAGGAGACGCTGCACGGACTACAGTTGCAGACCACCGAGGGGCGGCTCTGGCTGCTTGGGGACGGCGAGTACCAGGTGGTTTCGCGGGACAAGGGGTCCGCCATGCCGGCGCTGAACGCGACGCCCGAGGAGCACCGCAACCTGGTGGCTTTCCTGAGCCGATTGGGCGGCTTGAAACCAGGGCCGCTGGCAGGGCCGGGCGATTCCATCGATGCCGCCGCCATCGAGCAGATCCTCAATCCCAAGGCGGGCGACTGGCCCACCTATAACGGCCTCGTCGGCGGCAATCGCCACAGCGCGCTCGACCAGGTCGACAAAGGCAACGTCGGCCGGCTCTCTTTGCAATGGATGTACACGCTGCCGTATTTCGGTCTGGAAACGACGCCGGTGGTAAGCGACGGGGTGATGTACGTGAGCGGCCCCAACCAGGTGTGCGCTCTGGATGCGCGCAGCGGCGCGGAAATCTGGCGCTACTCGCGCCCGCGCTCGACCAGCCCGAACATCGCCTCCGACGCCGCCCGGGGCGCCAACCGCGGCGTGGCACTTCTGGGCGACCGCGTCTTCTTCACCACCGACGACGCTCACATGGTGGCGCTCGACCGCCTCACGGGCGCGCTTCGCTGGGACGTCTACATGCCCGAGGAACCGCAGCACTATGGGGGCACGGCGGCGCCGCTGGTGGCGGGCGACCTGGTGATTGGCGGCGTGGCCGGCGCCGACGACGGTATACGCGGTTTCGTGGCCGCCTACAAGGCCGCGACCGGCCAGCTTGCGTGGCGCCACTGGACGGTTCCGCGCAAGGGCGAACCGGGGTGGGACACGTGGCGAGGCAGCGCGGTCGAATTCGGCGGCGGCTCGACGTGGCTTACGGGCAGCTACGATCCGGAAAGCAAGGTACTCTACTGGGCGGTCGGCAACCCGTATCCGGATACCGACGGCAGCGAGCGCCTGGGCGACAACCTGTTCACCAATTGTATTCTGGCTCTCGATCCCGCGACCGGAAAGCAGCTCTGGTATTTTCAATTCACCCCGCACGACCTGCACGATTGGGATGCCGTCCAGCCCATGGTGCTGGTGGATGCGCCTTGGCAAGGCCGCCAGCGCAAGCTGCTGTTGCACGCCGACCGCAACGGATTCTTCTACGTGCTGGACCGAACCAACGGCGAGCTGCTGCTGGCCAAGGCCTTCGCGCAGAAGATCTCCTGGGCCAGCGGGATCGACGCCAAGGGGCGGCCCATCGAGCTGCCCGGCAATGTCCCCACACCGGAGGGAACGCGCACCTGCCCGGACATACGCGGCGCGGCGAACTGGATGGCCACCGCGTACAACCCGGCCACCGGCCTCTACTACGTGATGACCATCGAGAACTGCGGCGTCTACCGCAGCACGCAATTCGGCCCCGCCGCGCAGGCTGCCAATGCGGCCGCGCGGGGCGGTGGGGGACGCGGGGGGGCGCCCGCTGGGCCCGCCGGCGGCGGGGGCCGGGGAGGCGAGGGAATGTTGGGTCCGCCGGCCGGCGCCGACCCGCCCCGGCGCTACTTGCGCGCACTCGACATGCATACCGGCAAGGTGGTGTGGGAGGTGGACCAGAAGGTCCCGGCGCCCAACTATGGCGGGGTGCTCTCGACAGCGGGAGGCGTGTTATTCTACAGCGAATCCACGGGCGCGTTCGCGGCCGTGGATGCCCAGACCGGAAGCTCGCTCTGGCATTTCGAAACAGGCCAGTCTCCGAAGGCTTCGCCGATGACTTACATGGTGAACGGCCGGCAATTCGTGGCGATTGCGTCGGGGGCCAGCATTCTGGCGTTTGCACTGCCAGGAAGACCATAGGGCAAGCTAGAGCATGCCCTACCAAGGGAGAAAGTAATGTCTAATAAGCGGCAATCCAGGCGTGGTTTTCTGGGAGCCTCCGGACTCGGCATGGCTGGAATCGCGGCGGCGCTGGCCGATCCGCCTCAGGCGGCGGCGCAGGCGGTGGGGGTCAAGCGCGCGGATCTGCCCGACCTCACCATCAAGGAAGTGAAAGTCTATGTCGCCGACTTGGGGAACGTTCGCCGTCTCAACGGGACCGAGACGGGAGAAATCGTCTCCATCGTGACCAACAGCGGGCACGAAGGCAACTACGCCATCGGCAACCGGAGCACGACTCCGGGATGGCTGGAATGGGCCAAGCCGGTGCTGATGGGCAAGAACGTCATCGACCTGTTGCCCACCATCACGGCGACCTCGGGCCTCAAAGCCACGTACGGTTTTGGCGGGGGAGCGCGCGGCGGCGGGGCCAGCGGTCGCGGTCCGGGCGCTGGCGCGGGCGCGGCTGGCGTCGGCGGCGGGCGCGGTGGGGCAGCGGCGGGCGCCATGCCCAATTTCAACGGCGGCTTCGTCAACCGCGGCACCGGCACGTGGCCCAACTATTACACGGCGACGGCTGAGATCGCCATGTGGGACCTGCTCGGCAAAGCCGTCAATCGCCCCATTTATAAGATCCTGGGCGGCACCAAGGATCGCGTTATGGCCTATGCCAGCTCGCAGCACCTGGCGGCGGTTGAGGACTATGTCCCCGACATTCTCAAGGCCAAGGAAGAGGGCTACACGGGATACAAGATCCATCCGGGCGGAGGGCAGCACCGGGACGGCAAACCCATTCCGCGCTACGTCGGCCACATGGAAGAAATCAGGGAATGCCGCAAGGCGGTGGGCGACACCTTCGTGCTGGCACACGATCCCGTGCAGAACTACAACCTCTACGAAGCGCTGAAGGTGGGGCGCCTGCTCGACGATCTCGACTACGCCTGGTTCGAAGATCCCCTGCGCACCATCGATATGGAGGGCCTGGTCGAGTTGAATAAGGCCGTCATCACGCCCCTGCACGTGGGCGAGTTCCTGTTCTCCATCGCCGATTTCGCGGAGTACATCAGGGCCGGCGCGCTGGACGTGGCCCGCCTGATCGCCGACAATGTGGGCGGCATCAGCGGCTCCATGCGCGTGGGCATGCTGGCGGACGCCTTCAACATGGAATGCACGCCCCACAACTGGGGCAATCCGATGGACCTGGCCGTGCATTTCCAACTCGAGCTGGCGCTCCCCAACGCCTACTGGTTCGAGATGCCGCACCCCGCCAGTTACTCCGACCGGCCGTATTGCAAGGACAAGTTCCGGATCGACAAGGATTCGTATGTGATCGCGTCGGCGGCGCCCGGCTTGGGCTATCCCCTCGATCACGACGCCCTGGACAAGATGATGAAGAGGATCGACCGCTAGCGCCACTGGGGGCGAGGCATGCCTCGCCCCTACACGGGCGCTGTGTAGGGGCCGGGCGGCCCAGAGGGCACCTCGCGGCCCGAGCGCTGAAGAAACGGCAGTTCGGAAAGGAAGGAAGCCGATGAATCGAGATCTTGCGGGAACCGACAGGAGAGCATTCCTGCGAACATTGGGAGCCGGGGCACTGGGCCTGGCATTCTCGGGCGTGGGCCGGTCCGCCGAAACCAAACCGCTGCGCGGCGTTTTCCCTATCGGGCAGACGCCGTTCACCCAGGCCGACAAGCTGGACCTGGAGTGCCTGGCGAACGAGGTGAAGTTCTGCAATCGTTACAAGGTGCATGGCTTCGCCTGGCCGCAGATCGCCAGCGGGTGGACCACCCTCTCGGAGCAGGAGCGGCTGGATGGCGCCGAGGCGATTCTCGCCGCCGGTAAGGGCGGCAAGACCGTGCTGGTGATCGGGGTGCAGACGCAGGGCACGGTGCTCGAGAAGTCCATCATGTTCGCCAAGCACGCCGAAAAGAACGGCGCCGACGCTATTGTTTCGCTGCCGCCGGAGAAGGCCGACGACAACGGCATGGTGGAGTACTACAAGGCCATCGGAAAGGCCACCGACCTGCCGCTCTTCGTGCAGAGCCAGGGCAACATGAGCGTCGACCTGATCGTCCGGATGTTCGAGGAGATTCCCACCTTCAAGTGCGTCAAGGACGAGGCCGGCAATCCGCTGGCGCGCATCGCGGAGATCCGCCAGCGGACCAAAGACAAGCTGGCGGTCTTCTCGGGCAACGGCGTGCGCACCATGATCGACGAGATGCGCCTGGGCTTCCTGGGCCACTGCCCCACCACGGGCCTCTCCGACTTCTACGCCGCCGCCTTCGACCTGTGGCACACCGGCAACCACGCCGAAGCTTTCGACATGTTCGGCCGGCTGCAGGCGTTCAGCACCATCACGGGAGCATCCAGTTACCTGATGGTGATGCGCGGGATTTTCAAGGAAGACACCAAGAGCCGCGGCATGGGCGGCCTGAGCTCCACCGGCGAGGCCATGGGTGGCGGCGGCGGTGGCATGGGCCGCGGCGGCGCGGGCGGCGCGGGCGGTGGCGGCGGCCGCGCGGGCGGACGTGGACCGGCGGCCCCGCTGGACGAAGCCGGCAAGCAGGCCGTGCGCGACGCCTGGGCCGAGTTCATGAAGCCACATTTGCGGGGGTAGCAGCTCGTCAGTTCAGCCAACCGCTCTCTGAGAAGGTGTGAAAAAACGCCCGCAAGCGGGCGAGGCAGGTGGAACGGCCTGCGGGCTCGGATCGGAGCCGCGAACGTCAGAGAGCGGTTGGACGTGTAGTTCTACACCAAATCGGAAGGTGAATGCAAAACTATGGCTAGTCGAAGGCAGTCGATCTTTTTATCTCTTTTCGCGCTCCTGTTGAGCGCCGGCAGGGGCCGCGCGGAGGTCAAACCCGCGCCGTTCTTCAGCGACCACGTGGTCCTTCAAACCGGCATGCCGGTGCCCATCTGGGGAACCGCCGCGGCGGGCGAGAAAGTGACCGTCACACTGAATGGCCAGGCGCAGACCGCCACCACCGGCGCCGACGGCAAGTGGATGGTCCGGCTGACGGACCTCAAGGTTGGCGGCCCCTACGAGATGACCATCGCGGGCAGCAACACGATCACCGTGAAGGACGTCCTGGTCGGGGAAGTCTGGCTCGGATCGGGCCAATCCAACATGGAGTTCACGGTGTCGCAGAAGGTCGCTCGTTTCGCCGGCCTCCTCAACGAAGAACAGGAGATCGCGGCCGCCAACTACCCGAAGCTCCGCATGTTCACCGGGAAGCAGGCCAAGACCTATGAACCCCAGGCGAGCATAAACGGGCAGTGGCTGGTGTGCAGTCCGGAGACCGTGCCGGGCTTTTCCGCGGTGGGGTACCTGTTCGGGCGCAATCTGCAGAAGGAACTGGACGTTCCGGTCGGCATACTGACCCTGGCGTACGGCGCCAGCACGGCGGAGGCCTGGGTTCCGCGCGAAGCCATGGCCGCAGATCCGCTGCTGAAGCCGATGCTGGACAATTTCGACGCGCTGGTACAGTTCCACAAGGCCAATCCGAACGCGCCCGCGGATCAGGGACCCAAGCCACCACTGACCATCAATGCCCGTCCGGGCCAGCCGGCGCGTGGTGGGCGGGACCCGGTGCAGGACCAGCACGAACCGACGGTTCTCTACAACGGCATGATCAACCCCGCCATTCCGTATGCCATTCGCGGCGCCATCTGGTACCAGGGTGAATCCATCGTCGGCGGAAGTAACGGCATCACGCTTTATCCGCGCGTCATGGAGACGATGGTGAAAACCTGGCGCAAGCTCTGGGGAGAAGGCGATTTTCCGTTCTATGCCGTGCAACTTCCGGCGCTGCAGAACACCAGCAACAATCCGCGTGTGAGGGAAGGACAGGCCGCCATCGCCTCGCTGCCGAACGCGGGGTATGCCGTGACCATCGATATAGGAGAACCCACCAATGTGCATCCGCACAACAAGGCGCCTTTGGGCGACCGCCTGATGCGCATGGCGCTGGCCAACGTGTACCACAAGAACATCGAGTACTCGGGACCGGTGTATCAATCGATGGCCATCGAGGGCAGCACCATACGCATAAAATTCACGCATATCGGCGGCGGCCTGGTAGCCAAGGACGGGCCTCTCAAGTGGTTCCAGATATCCGGCGCCGACCGGCAATTCGAGGACGCCGAGGCCAAGATCGACGGCGACACCTTAGTGGTCAGCCGGAAGGACGTGACCATGCCGGAGCACGTGCGTTACGCCTGGGTCAACTACCCGGAAGGGTGCAATCTGTTCAACGCAGCGGGTTTGCCGGCAGCGCCATTCCGCACGGATCAATGGTAAGGCGTGGTGCGAAGAACCGCTCTCTGACGTTCGCGGCTCGGCGTGTGGCGGTATGCCTCATTCGGAGCCGCGACCGTCAGAGGCTGTGATAAAATCGCTCGCAAGCGGGCGAGGCAGGCGGAACCGCCTGCTCCACTTCTGAAAATGCAGGGCTTGTCGTGGTGGCGCAGGCGGTTCCGCCTGCGATGCACGATTGTTTTACAGTCCCTCAGGGCCAACGAGCGGTTCTTCGTGGCACGTGGTAGGACTGGTTCGAGAGGTTGGCGGCAGTTTCCGGAAGCCGGTTTGAGGCTTTGGCCAGCGAGGCGATACGAGAATGGCTAACAAAGATCGGCTTCCACCGATTCATCCCGGAGAAATCCTCCGCGAAGAGTTCCTGTCTCCTCTGGGCATGTCGGCGAACGAGTTGGCTTTGGCGCTACGGGTGCCTGCGACGCGCATCAACGACATTGTGAATGAGAAGCGCGGCATCACGGCGGACACGGCCCTTCGTCTGTCGCGCTATTTCGGCACGACACCCAAGTTCTGGACGAACATGCAGGCATCCTGGGAGTTGGAGGTAGCGGAAGATCGACTGGGCAATGCGGTAAGACGCGACGTGCTGCCCAGGACCGCGTAGCTGTCAGGCGCCGGCTTGTATCCGGCGCACCACGAAGTAGGGCTGGTTCGACAGGTTGGCGGCGAATCCGGGAAACAGGCAGGCCTGGTCCGGGGCGGTCTTCAACTCGAAATAATACTGAAGCGGATAGAGCGACTGCGTGTAGGCGGCCGGAATGGCGGCGCGGTAGCGGTTGTCGCGCACCTGCATTTCCACGGATTCGAAGCGCTCGGCCTGGTTGACGTGGCGGTAGTACATCCGGGCGGAGACCAGCTTGGGTGCTGCGAACTCGAGCTCCAGCGGCTGGCCCGGATGGAATACGGCCGGCGGCGTGTGGCGGCACGGCACTGAGGGGCGTCGCGAGCGGCCCAATGCCTCCGCGAGGGCCTTGCTTGCGCGTTCCGACGCGGGCTTGGCTTGCTCGAGCCGCTTGGCCATGTCGGCGATATCGTCGTCGAAGGCCGGCAGGCGGTCCAGCCAGTGGCCCCGTAGAGAGGGACGGTCGCCGACCGTGACATCGGGAAGATAGACGCCTTTGGCGCGTTCCGCCATTTGGGCCCAAACGGCCCTGGCATTGCGATACGCCTTGAGGGCTTCTTCGAGCGCCGCGCGGTCGCCGGTCTTCTCGTAGATGGCGTACAAGACGGCGCTGCGGAATTTGCCGGCGAAGAAACGGCCCAAGCCGATTTGCAGAGCTACGTCGACGGACATCCGCCGGAATTCGGCGCCGCCCTTGTCGGAGGCGCGCGCTTCGGCTTCCGCAAGATTCCTGGCGGAGGCGTCGGCGAGATCTTCCAGCCACTGCGCCACCTCGATGGGCGAATACCTGCCGCCGCGCTGGGCTGTCAGCAATTCGGCGGCGAAATCGTCGATCCGCGAAAACAGTTGCGGGTCGAGGGGGCTGACGTTGCCGAAGACCCTGGGAGCAGGCGTGTCGGTATAGGGATGCCGCCGGGCCGCGTCGACAATCGGCTGGTTGAGGTACATCTCCGGCCAGTAGGTGGCATTGGCCGCCGAGGGCAAATGCGCGGTGGTTACGATGCGCAGGATGCGGCCGGCGCTGGCGAGCGCCCCTTCGGTGGCCGCCTCGGCTCCGGGAAAGCGCGCCCGCAAGTAGCGGCGCCAGACATCCGCGTCGGAATCGGGATTGTAGAGCAGGCGGCCGGTGACGCGGTAGGTGTACTCGTATTTCTGCCAATCCCAACGCGGGCGTAGAGAGGCGTCGGCATAGGCGCAGCGGTCGCCGGCGATGCCCGAACCCTTACGGCCTTTGAAGGTGAGCGGCTCCATGATCTCGGCGCCGCGGCTGCCGCAGAAGGTGAAAGCGCGGGCGTCGGCGGCGGCCGTGACCGGGTCGCCCCACAACAGAAGCCGCTGCGAACCGGGCCAGACGCGATGGATCACTCCATAGCGGCGGTCTTCGCGCAACATATCGCCGTAGCCGTAGCGCAGGAAGCTGCGCTCGCCATTGCTGAGCGCGAAGAGACCCTGACCGGCGCGGCCCTGGCGCGGCATCTCCTGCTCGCGAATGTCGGCCTGATGGTACGGCATGCCGCGGTGCTCGGCCCAATACTTGGGTGAGAGCTTCACAGGCATGCCGGTGGCCAGCGCCAGGTCGATAGTGGTCTGGTCGATGCCCTTGGGATGCAGATCGAGTTCGATGGGGCGGCCGGCGCGCACCACCGCATCGAAGACGGTTTTCCAGAACTCGTAACTCCCTTCGGCGACGCCGCTCTCGCCGTGGGTGCGAAAGGTGAGACCGCTTATGGCGGGGCAGGCCTTGAGGATCGCCGCCAGCGCGTCGCGGCAATATGGCGCATGATTGGCGGCATTCAATCCTTCGGTCGGGTAGTTCGGGTGAGGGCTATTGGGCCACTCGTAGGCGTGCGTCCATAGGCCCAACTGGAAATCCATCCCGCGCGCCACGGTCTGCTCGCCGATGAACCGCAGCATTTCGAGATTGCGGTCGCGTTCCGCATCCGGCAATCCCACGGCCCGGACATTGTAGCCCGGGACGGACACCAGAAACGGGTAGGCGAAGAAGAGATAGGATTCGGTGACGGGCTGACCACCGTCGTAGCCCAGGCCCAGAGTGAGATTGAAGCGGTTGAACCGCTGCGCGGCCAGCATCGTGAGATAGTCCGGCCAGAACTCGCGGTCGTGGAACCAGGGCTTGTCTTCCACATCGCTACAGAACAGGCGGGCGATGCTACGGGTGGCGTTGGCGGGGCGCTCAACGATGGGCTTGGCGATGGCGAGGGCGGCCACGGGATCGGAAGAGAATTGCACGCGGTCGGCCAGTTCGAGCAGGGCGTAGACCAATCCACGGGCATCGCGACCGGTGGCCAGCAGAACGGATCGGCCGGCGGTCTTGCCCGCGACCAACCCGAGGGCCTCGGGAACCGCCGGTATGCGGGCGCCGGCGTTTTTGAGGAGGGCCTCGGCCACGGGCGAAGCGGCGCCCGCGGCGACCACGCACAAGTCGCCGGCCGGCGCCTGCGCCAAACGGTCCGGCAGGCGCACCGCGACACCGCGCGCGGCCAGAGACTGCTGCAACTGCGCCATGGCCCAGCGCGATGGCGCCGCGCCGGCCACCGGGTCGTCGGGATTCACCACCAGGCAAACGTCCCGGGTGGCGCCGCCAGCGCCGCGACTCAGGGCGGCGGCGGAACCTGCGCCGGCGAGAAAGTCGCGGCGCGTGAAACCAGTGGAATCCATGGAGCTAATTGTAGCGGGGCGAGCGGAGGCGAAGAAATGCCCTTTGAAGCCACAGGCGTTTATGCCCCAGATCGTCAGGGCATCCCTCCCACTCGGGATCGGCACCGTGCTGGATCCCTAGGTGGAGAGGTTCCCGAAGTCCTACCGGTTCTTGGTTGGCCAGATCCCGGTGGCCGCGTCGGGATCGCTGGCTGCGGCGGCGCGGGAAGTGAACCGCATCCGGCCGGATCGCTCGGGCTATGCTGGGAGCGTGGATCTTTCGATTGAGCTCGACCGCGAGGACGACGGCCGGTGGATCGCCGAAGCTCTTGAACTGCCGGGCGTGATGACGTACGGATCCACCCGCGAGGAAGCCATCGGCAACACCGAAAAACTGGCCATCGAGGTGATCGCCGACCGGATCGCGCACGGTGAACTTCCTCATTCGGCCCTGAGCGTGTCGTTTCGGGTGCTCAGTGAGCAACTGGCCGGCGACTGAGATCATCCTTCTGCATACTGTAGCTGGGCTTCCGCCAGGATTCGATCCCGAAGACGCGGATTCAGGTACTTGGGATTGACAAGATCCGGCTGGCGCCCACCGCATAACTCGGAGAGCTCATCCTCGATTTGCTGCAACGCCACCAGACCGGGGCGGTGTCCCGCTTCATACTCGACCAGGAAGTCGAGGTCGCTCTGCGCCCGAAGTTCGCCCCGCACGGCAGAGCCAAACAGAGACAGGCGGACGATGTGATGGCGGCGGCAGAAGCGCTCCAATGCCGGCTTGTCGAGGGTGATCGAAGAGACTTGTGCCGCCATAAACCTATGAAACCAATCTACGCTTGTCCTGGGAGCCGTCAAACGGCATTCGTCGCCGGGCGTGCGCGATTTGAAGAGGGGGTGTCACTCCACCTTTTCCAGCGACAGGGTGATGGTGCCGATGGCGAATTGCATACGCACTTGCACCCGCACGGGGAGTCTGCGGCGGTCGTCCGTCAGCCACACGTTGAGATGCGCCGGGCGGCGGTAGAGTACGTTGTTGAAAACGTAGATCTCGTAGCGGATGGTCTTGAAGGCACCCAGAGGCGTCTTGATGTCCTCGCGCTGCTGCGCCTCCACCTTCGCCATGACGCTCTTTTTGCCATCGCTGACCGGCGCTTCGATGCTCTGGCCGGGCTCGATGTTCAAGGTGCGCAGGTAGTAGAGGCCTCCCACCACATCGTGCACGCACGGCGGGATATCGATGTCGTGCGACGCGAGCACCGTATTCTTGGCGCGGTCGCGCTCCAGGTAGCTGGCCTTGCGCGCGGCGGAATCGAAGGTGACTTTGGTTTCGCGCTGCCGGCTGCCCTCGTTGGTGGTCATCTGCAAAGACTGGCCGCATAGCGCCGCGTTGAGGTTGGCGCTGTAATCGTCCTCCACCTTGAAGAACTTCGAGACCAGGCCGACCGATTCCAGGTGCAGACTGGCTTGCGCCCCGGTGCGGGGCCGCGGTTCGGAGGTCCAATCGAGTTTGGCTTTTCCGGCCGTGATCAGCCGCCACTCGACGGTGTAGTACAGGGTCTCCCTGGCGGGCAGGGTCTGCGCCGGGACCAGCGAGGCGAAGACCAGGAGCGCGGAAAGGAGCTTCAACAGCATGAAACGTCAGTTTCGCAGATGCGCGGAGGCGGGCGCAACGCCGGAACGTTTTCTTGGGTGCGCGCGTATCGGATAATACAGGAGATCGGTGGGGCAGACCATCGTTTCTTGTGGTCTGCCGGGCGCGAGAAGCGCCTCGGTGTTGGCAGACGACGAAAACCGATCGTCTGCCCCACAACAGGAGATCTATGTCGTCAGGCGCGTTCTTTCGCCGTCCCACGGTTTTGCTGGCGCTGGCCCTCTGCACGGTGGGCGCGGTGGTCACCATCCTGGGACGGCTGGCCAGCGGACCAACCGGGGAGCAGAAGCGCGTGGCGCTCGCGAGCAATGCCGGCGCCAACGCCTACCCGGCGTTTTCGGCCGACGGCAAGCGCGTGGCGTACAGCGCGCGCGGCGCGTCCAAGGGCGAAGCCTTCCACGTCTTTGTACGGGCTTTGCCGGACGGCACCCCCATGCAGTTGACCGGTAGCGCGGCCAGCGACATCGGCCCGGCATGGTCGCCGGATGGCGCCAGGCTGGCCTTTCTGCGAATTGGGGAAGGACGCGCGGAATACATCGCGATCCCCTCGGACGGGGGCATGGAGCGAAAGCTGGCGGAGTTTAGCGGCGTTTCCGCCGATGTGGGGCAGCCATTGCCCGCGGTGTCCTGGACCCCGGATGGAAAATCGCTGGCCGTGGTCGAGACCGGCGAAAAGCAACTGCCCGCCATCGCGCTGGTTTCGCTGGCGAACGGCACGGTGCGGCGGATAACCACGCCCCCGGAAGGCTCGGAAGGCGACTCCACCCCCGCGGTTTCGCCCGACGGCAACAGCCTGGCCTTCGTGCGAGCCACCGCCCCCGACAGCGCCGACATCTACCTGTGCGACCTGGCCGGCGGCGGCTTGCGCCGGCTCACCTTCGACGACCGCGCCATCCGGGGAATCGCTTGGACGCCGGATGGGCAAGAGCTGGTCTACGCCGCCAGTCGCGACGGCGGAGGGTGGCGGCTATGGCGCCTGGCTGCGTATGGCGGCAGTCCGCGCGAGGTCGCCGTGGCCGGCGTGCAGGCGCACTTTCCCGCCATTGCGCCCCATGGCCACCGCCTGGCTTACACCGATAGCCCATCGGTCCCGGCCATCTGGCGGGCCGCGCTGGGCGCACCGGAAACCGACGAACGCCCCATCATTCGCTCCTCCGGCCGCGAGTCCGCTCCGGTGTACTCGCCGGATGGCAAGAGAATCGCCAACGTTTCCGACCAGACTGGCACCGAGGAAATCTGGTTGAGCGATGCCGCGGGCGGCAATCGCGTCCAGCTCACCCGGCTGAAGGGGCCGCGCGTGAGCCGGCCGCGCTGGTCGCCGGATGGGCGCCTGCTGCTGTTCGAGGCGCGCGCCGATCGCGGCGCGGAGGTCTACACCATTCCGGTCGCGGGCGGCAGGCCCGACCAACCCCATCGGGTGCTGCTGGGCAGTGGCGCTTCCTGGTCGCACGACGGGAAGTCGATCTATTTCCAATTGCGCGGCCAGATCTGGAAGGCGGGTGCCAACGGCGGCAGCCCGCGGCAGATCGCCGGGATGCCGTCCTCCACCTCGCTAGAGGAGTCCGCCGACGGCCATTACGTGTACTACCGCAATCGGCGCACCATCTGGCGCGCTTCCGCGGAGGGCGGCGCGGAGGAGCAAGCCATCGTTCCGGAGCACGACATGGGATGGGCTACCTCCATACAGCCCACCACGAAGGGCGTCTACTACCTGGAATTCGCCCGCGGCACACGCAGCCTGGTAGTTTCGTTCTACGATTTCGCGACGCGCGCCAGCCAAGTGGTGTTCCGCATGACCAACGCGGACCTTCCGACGGCGACCTTTTCCGTCTCACCGGACGGAAAGTACATCCTGTATCCGCGAGCGGACCAGAGCCAGGGCAACCTGATGCTGGTGGAGAATTTCCGGTAGCGCGTGGCTGCCCGCGTGCCTGCTACGAGGCGTCGTCGTCGAGGAAGCGGACGCCGATGCTCTGCAGGAACCGCGCATCGGCGGATTCCGCATCTTCCTTCTTGACATCCGGCGCGGGGCAGTCCCGCCAGCAATCGCCAAGGGGCTTGGAATAGTAAACCACCTTGCAACATCGCAAACACCACCAGTGAATCACGAGTTCGTGTTCGTCCGAGAACCCGACCTCGTCAATCCGATCGGGAGGCTCTCCGCAACGGCAGCTCAGATCCAAGTGACGATAGCTCATGGGCTATTTATCGCATGGCGCTCCCTGTCGATCCAGTGCCAGTTGGACCGATTTGTACTGCCGGGGTACCGCACCGGGGTACCATGACTTTCCGGTTGCGCGTCACGAGGTAGTACTGGCGCGCGCTACGTTACCAGTGACGCCAGCTCTTCCAGCCGCAATCGGCCGGTATAGATCGCCATGCCCAGTGCCACGTGGATGTCCATGGCCAGCAGGGCGCGCACTTCGTCCATGGTGGTGATGCCGCCGGCCGCCGTCAGTTCCAGTGAAGTTGCCGCGCGCAGGCGGCGGAACCAATCGAGGTCCGTACCCTGCAACATGCCTTCCTTGTCTACATAGGTGCAGAGGAAGCCGGAACAGTAAGGTTCAAGCGAGCGCAGCACCTCTTCCGCCGTGAACCCGGTGGCCTCCTGCCATCCCTTCACCACGATGCGGCCGTGCTTGGAATCCACGGCGACGATGAGACGCTCGCGGCCCACGGCGGCACCGAGCGCCGCCAGGAACGGCTCATTAATACCAGTCTTGGCGAAAGCGGATGTCCCCACGATGACCCGGTGCGCCCCCTGCGCAAACAGAGCTTGCGCGCGCTCCACGGTGCGCACGCCGCCACCTACGCGCGTGACGGCTTTTGAGGCCAACATGCGGACAATGGCGTCATTCGAGCCGCGGCCCATGGCGGCGTCCAGATCGATCACCTGGATTTGCGGGAAGGCGGCAAATTGCTGGAGCATTTCGTCGGGGGAGCCCCCTTCGAGGGCTTTCTCGCGGCCCTGGACTAGCTGGACTACTTTGCCGTCCATCAGGTCGATGCAGGGGAGGATCATAGTGCCGCCTCCCGCCCCGCAGCAGCACTGTGGCGCACGCACTCTTGCGTGCCGCGTCGAGACTCTTCTCGACGCTTGGCAGCCGCACAGCGTGCCGGCACGAGTGCCGGCACGGCACGCAAGAGTGCGTGCGCCACGTCGGAATCCTGCCCCACAATCATGCCGGCCTCACTGGAATACCCCGCTTGTCCAGCTCTTCCTTCAACTGGTTCACCGTATACGTTCCGTAGTGAAAGATGCTTGCCGCTAACGCGGCGTCGGCGCACCCCTCCGTCAGGACGCGCACGAAATGCTCCGGCGTTCCCGCCCCGCCGCTGGCAATGATGGGGATGTGCGTGGCCCGCGACACCGACCGGGTCAGCGGGCAATCGAAACCGTCCTGTACACCGTCCGTGTCCATGGAGGTGAGCAGGATTTCGCCGGCGCCCAGCGACTCGCCGCGGGCCGCCCACTCCACCGCGTCCATGCCTTCATCGTCCCGGCCGCCGCGCGTGTAGACGTGCCACTTCCCCGCCCCGTGGCGCCGCGCGTCGATGGCCAGCACCACGGCCTGCGCGCCGAATTCCCGGCTCAGCTCCGTAATCAGCTCCGGCCGGCGCACCGCCGCCGTATTCACCGATACCTTGTCGGCGCCCGACATCAGGATGCGCCGCGCGTCCGCCACCGAGCGTATGCCGCCGCCCACGGCCAGCGGAATGAAAACCTTGCGAGCCGTCCGCGCCACCACATCGGCCATGATTTCGCGCGCGTCGCTGGAGGCCGTGATGTCGAGGAACACCAGCTCGTCGGCGCCGTCGCGGTTATAGCGGTCGGCTAACTCGACGGGATCGCCGGCGTCGCGCAAATTGACGAAGTTGACGCCCTTGACGACGCGCCCGGCGGTGACGTCCAGGCAGGGGATGATGCGCTTGGCTAACACGGCAGCTCCACGAAATTCCGCACAATCTTCAAACCCACCGGCCCGGACTTCTCGGGATGGAACTGCACGCCGAACACGTTGCCAGCCTCGAGCGCCGCGGTGTAGGGCACCTCGTAAGTGCACGTGGCCGCCGCGCGGGCATTCTCCGGCACATAATAACTGTGCGCAAAATACACGAACGGGCGCGCGTCCAGGCCGCGCAGCAGCCGGGAATCGCGCCGCACTTCGAGCTCGTTCCAACCCATGTGCGGAACGCGCGCGCCCAGCGGGAAGCGCCGCACCACACCTTCGTAGAGGCCCAGCCCGCGCGCCTCGGGGGCCTCTTCGCTGGCCTCGAACAGGGCTTGCAACCCCAGGCAGATGCCCAGGAATGGCACGCCCGCGCGAATGCGCTCCAGAAACGTTTCCCGCACCGCCAGCGCATCCAGGGCGCGCATCATCTGCCCGAAATGGCCCACACCGGGCAGAATGATCTTGGAGGCCGCGCGCAGCCCTTCGGAATCCCGCACCAGGGTATACTCCGAGCCCAGTTCGGCGAGCGTATTCTCCACCGACCGCAGGTTGCCCGCGCCGTAATCGAAAACCGCAATCATAGAAGCCCCTTGGTGGAGGGAAGCTGGTCTTTCAGGCGCGCGTCCTTGGAGCAGGCGTACTTCATGGCCCGCGCGAAACACTTGAAGATAGCTTCGAGCTTGTGGTGGCTGGAACGCCCGTAGAGCACCCTGGCGTGCAGGTTCGCGCCGGCGTGGTTGACGAAACCGCCGAAGAAATCCTCTACCAGCTCCGTCTGCAAATCGCCCACCAGCCGCGCTTTCACAGGTCGCGGTAGACCAGCGCCGGCCGCCCGCCCAGGTCCAGCGCCACGACGGCTAGCGTCTCGTCCATGGGCATGGCGAAATAGCCCGCGCGGTTGATGCCCTTGCGGTCGCCCAGGGCCTTCGAGAATAACTGCCCCAGCACGATGCCCACGTCTTCCACGGTGTGGTGCTGGTCCACGTCCAGATCGCCATCGGCGCGCAGCTTCAGGTCGAAGCCGCCGTGCTTGGCGAACAACTCCAACATGTGGTCGAAGAAGCGGATGCCCGTGGAGATTTCGTACTTGCCGCGGCCTTCGATCTTGAGCGCGCCCGAAATCCGCGTTTCCCTGGTATCGCGCCGAACCGTAGCGGTCCTCATGACTCGAACACCTCTTCGAGGTAATTGATGTCGTCCACAATGGCGAACGCGCCCTCCTCCTGGAACAGAAACACCAGGTCGAGATAGCTCCGGTTCGAGGGCGCCGTGACGCCGATGAACGGCACCCCGGCCGCTCGCGCGCAGCGCGCGTCATCGGGCGTGTCGCCGATGTAGTACAGCTTCGAATCGCCGCTGGCGTCGCGGATTTGGAGCAGCCCATCGGGCGCCGGCTTGTGGTTCGCCACGTCGTACATGCCCACAATCGGATCGAACACCAGCCCCGGCGCGAAGCGATTCAAGGTCAGCTCGACCTCGGGCTTGGGGCGGCCGGTGAAGATCGCGAAGCGGAACTTCCGGTTGAGCTTCTCGAGCGCGCCCGGCCGCGCGACCCATCGCTCCCGCAGGATCAACCCGTCCGTCCCATCGCCCAGAAAGAGCCTCTGGAAATGTTCCACCACCCGGTCGAACGGCACGTTCACGCCGGCTCTGGAGACGATGTGGTGGGTGAGTTCCCAGTCGTTATTAAAACCGCCGCGGTTCTTGTAGTACTGGATCCGCTCGGGCCGCACCTTGACACCGGTGAAATGCGCCACCGTGCACGCGATGGTCTCCCTATAGGACTCGGTGACGTCGGCGAGCACGCCGTCCATATCGAAGACCAGAATCGGCTGGCTCATTTTTTCCAGACCTCGCCCAGGGCCGCCAGCAGCCGGCGCGTTTGCGCGCGCGTTCCCACCGTGATGCGCACGCATCCCGGCGCTTCATAGCTTCTGTCGCGCACCAGGATGGCCTGCCCCCTCAGCGCGTCGCGCACCTCGATGGCCCGCTTGCCGAAATCGCCCAGCACGAAATTCGCGGAGCTGGGCACGTAGCGGATGCCCAGCTTTTCGAGGCCCAGGCAGAGCAGCTCGCGAGCCGCCAGCACCTCGGCGACGTAGTTCTCCACGTACGCCGTATCCTCGACCGCCGCCTGCGCCGCCTCCACCGCCAGCGAATTCACGCTGTAGGGAGATTGCGCCTTGCGCAGAAACGCGACGTTGGCGGCGTGTGAGAACAGGCACCCCAGCCGCATGGCCGCCATGCCGAAGACTTTCGAAAACGTGCGGCACACAAAAAGGTTGGGCACGCGCTCGATCTCGGTGAGCGCGGTGACGCCCGAGAACTCGTAGTAAGCCTCGTCCACCATGACCACGGCCTTGCGAGCGCGGTGCAGAATGCGCTCGATCCCCAGCAGGGAGACGCCCGTGCCGGTGGGATTGTTGGGATTGGCCAGAATCACCGCGCGCGTCTGCGGCGTGATGGCATCCAGCACCTGCTGGAGCGGGAACTCCAGAGCCGGCGGCTGGTACTCGACCTCCACGATCCTGGCGCCCGCCACCTCCGAATAGAAGCGGTACATGGCGTAGGAAGGCTTGAGCAGCAGCACTTCCTGCTCGTCGTCCACGTAACAGTTGACGAACACCTGGATGGCCTCGTCGGTGCCGTTGGTGAAGGTGAACTGGTCCGGTTGTACGCGGAAGTAGGCGGCGATGGCCTGCTTGGCCTCGCCATATTCCGGATAGACCGCCAGCCGCGCGGCGTCGACCCGTTCCTTCAGCGTTTGGATCACGCGCGGCGAGCAGCCCACGGTGTTCTCGTTGAAATCGAGCCGGAGTTTGTCCAAGCGCCCGGCGGTGGGCGGAGAATAGGGCGCCATAGCGACCACCGCGGGCCGCGGCTTGATGGCGCCTTTGGGGAGTTTCATGTGGGGCGGACCCCCTGGTCCGCGGCCGGCCCCCTGGCCGGCCTTTTTGCCGATGCGCGAGCGGGCCGACGAGGGCGTCGGCCGCGGACCAGGGGGTCCGCCCCACAACGGCTGCTGAGAATTGAGGGTGTAGTGAGGCTTGGGGGTGTAGTGGGGCAGCGCACCTCCACCGAACGGGCGTGTGCTTCCAGGCCTTCGGCCCTCGCCAGCGTGATAATGGCCGGCGCCAACCGCTTCAGCGCCGCCGCGCTCAATTGCTGCACCGAAATCACCTTCAGGTAATCCGTCACCGCCAGGCCGCCGCGCTGCCGCGACGCCCCGCTGGTGGGCAGCACGTGGTTGGGGCCTGCAGCGTAGTCTCCGGCCGCTTCGGGGCTGAACGGGCCCACGAACACGCTTCCGGCGTGCTTCACACCGGCCAGCAGGCTGTCATCGGGAATGCTCAGGTGCTCGGGCGCGAACTGGTTGGCAATTTCTACGGCGCGCTCGAGCGAGGGCACTCGAATCACCGCCGAATTCCGGGCAATCGATTGGGCCGCTACGGCCGGCTCCGGCAGCAGCGCCAGTTGCCGGTCCACTTCCTTGGCCACCGCCGCCGCCAGCCGTTTCGAGGTGGTCAGCAGAATCGCCGAGGCATCCACATCGTGCTCGGCTTGCGCCAGCAGGTCCGCCGCCAGGCGCCGCGGATCGCCTTCGGCCGCGATGATCAGGATCTCCGTCGGGCCGGCGATGAAATCGATCCCCACCTCGCCCGCCAGCAGTTTCTTGGCGGCCGCCACGTAGATGTTGCCGGGGCCCACGATGCGGTCCGCCCGGGGAACCGTTTTGGTGCCGAACGCGAAGGCCGCGATAGCCTGCGCCCCGCCCATCTGAAAGACCTGGCGAACACCCAGCAGCGCCGCCGTGCCGAAGACTTCCGTCACGGGCTTGGGAGACGCCGCGCAAATGTGGGGCACGCCCGCCACTTGCGCCGGAATGACGGTCATTATGAGGGTCGAAAACAGCGGGTAGCGCCCCGAGGGAATGTAGGCCGCCACGGTATCGAGCGGGCGGACGATCTGTCCCAGGCGCAGCCCCGGCTGCATCTCGCGCGACCATTCCCGCGGCAGTTGCCGCTGGGCATAGGCGCGAATGTTGGCCGCCGCCGTTTCCACCGCGCGGCAAAACTCGGGAGCGAGCTTGCTCCGCGCCGCGCGCAACTCCGCCTCGGGCACCAGCACGGATTTCCGCTCCAGCCCGTCGAACTGGCGCGCGTACTCCATCAGCGCCCGGTCGCCGCGCTTGCGGACCGCCTCCAGAATCGGACGCACCACGGCTTCCGCTTGCGTCAACCGCGCTCCCCGGCGCGCCAGCAAACCACCGATGTCTTTACTCTCCAGTATTCGAATCACAGCACAATCTTGTTGAGCGGGTACTCGACAATTCCCTCGCCGCCCGCCTCTTTCAGCCGGGGAATAATGGTGCGCACCGTGGATTCGTCCAGAATGGTATTCACGGCCAGCCACGCACTATCGCTCAGGTGTGAAATCGTCGGCCGCTTGAGCGCCGGCAGCACGCCCAGCACCGCCGCCAGGTTGTCCTGGTGCACGTTGAGCATCAGCCCCACCTTGCCCAGCGCGTTGATGGCGCCTTCGAGCAGCATGGTGATGTCTTCCAGCTTGCGGTGCTTCCAATCGTCCAGCCAGGCTTGCTTGTTCACGATCAACTGGGTGTTGGATTCGAGCACGGTGTCGATGATTTTGAGGTTGTTGGCGCGCAGCGACGAGCCGGTCTCGGTCACCTCGACAATGGCATCCGCCAGCACCGGCGGCTTCACCTCGGTGGCGCCCCAACTGAACTCCACCTTGGCGGAGACCCCATGCGCGGCCAGGTAGCGCTTAGTAGTGGCCACCAGTTCCGTGGCGATGATCTTACCTTCCAGGTCTTTCACCGAGCGGAAGCCCGATGCTTCGGGCACGGCCAGCACCCAGCGCACCTTGCCGAAACTCTGTTTGGCGTAGATCAGGTCCGCCACGGCCAGCACGTCGGCCTCGTTCTCGATGATCCAGTCGCGCCCGGTGAGGCCCGCGTCGAGGATGCCGTCCTCCACATAGCGCGCCATTTCCTGCGCGCGGATCAACATGCATTCGATATCCGGATCGTCGATGCGCGGAAAATACGACCGGCTGCTGGTGGTAATAGCAAAGCCCGCGCGCCGGAACAGGTCGATGGTGGCGTTCTCCAGGCTCCCTTTGGGTATTCCCAGCTTGAGCTTCATGCCTTACCTCCGTAGACCGCCTGCGGGTCGTAGGTGCGCTCGTCGGTTACCTTCCACTCGCCGTTCTCGAGGCGCCGGAAGAAGCAACTCTGGTACCCTTCGTGGCACACCCCGGGACCAAGCGCTTCCACCTTCACCAGCACCGCGTCGCTATCGCAATCCGTCGAGATCTCTTTCACCACCAGCCGATGGCCGGAGCTTTCGCCCTTCAGCCACAGCTTGCGCCGCGAACGGCTATAGAAGGTGGCGAAGCCGGTTTCGACCGTCTTGCGGAAGGCTTCTTCGTTCATGTAACCCACCATCAGAACGCGCCCGGTGGCGTAGTCCTGAATGACGGCGGTGATGAGTCCGTCCGATTTTTGAAAATCCAGATTCATGTCGCTCCAAACAAAAAAGGCCCGCCATTACCGCGGCGGGCGTCCTTTGCATTTCGATTTCAGTGAAATCAGAACACCACCCGTCGCGTCGAGGCATGATGGTGACGATGATGCCGGGCAACGGTGGTTGCTCTCATAAACTGACAATATAGCACAAACGCGGGGCTAGGCTTTGCGTCGAACCCAACCTGCAGCCGCCGCCAGAGCCAATGCGGCCATCGAAAGCTCCCACGTCCCCGGCTCCGGAGTGGCCGAACCGGAATTGGTATCCACACGCAGATCCAGTTGGTCCGCGCCATATAGAGTGGTGAAATGCAAGCCGGCAAGAGCCGGAGCATCGAGCGTCAGGTTGCCGCCGAGCCATGCGGAATAGTGCATGATTTCGAACATTTCCCCGGCTGCGAACGTGAGGGGATTCAGGAACATCAGGTTGAGCCTGCCACCGAGAGTGGCGTTCCCGGTGACATTTAGAAAACCCCAGCCGGTTCCCGGGCCGCCGGTGGTGTTCAGGAAGTCGATCTGGAGCGTGGCTCCGCTCCCCATGGAATAGTCGCCGTCAATCGTCAGGGTTCCCGGCGACTCGCCGGGCTTCAGCGTGCCGCCACTCTGCGTCACGTTGCCGGTGAACAATCCATCCCCATCTATCGTGCCGCCCGAGATATCGACGGGACCGACGATGCTGCCATCCAGCAGCAGGGTGCCGCCGGTGTTATGGAATTCCGCACTCGTAAATGTCGTCCCGCTCGCCAGCGTTAACGTCCCGGAGTTGGTGGCGCTGCCGTCAACCGTCACCTGCACATCAGTCACCAGCCCATAATAGTTGACGGGTTTGACGCTGAAAGTTCCATCGTTGGTGAAATCGCCGAGGACCGTCAAGCCGGGCGCGTAACCCGACCAAAAGCATTCTGAGAGGCCGGGGAAGTTGGCGCAAGCGTCGACCGCCGCCACTCCACCCTGGGCGTTGGTGAACGATCCGTTGACGACCATGGGCGTTTCCCCGACCCAGAGGGTTCCACCGGGGCTGTTGATGAAATTGCCGTCTATCTTCGCCCCTACGTCCGGGCTGCTCATCCCGAGGACCTCGAAGATTCCGCTATTAGTCACGTTCCCGGCGATCTCGAATCCCCCGCCGTACGTCTCCACATTGAGCGTGCCATTGTTGGTTAAGCCGCCTGCGGTCAGCGTAACGGGGGTATAGCCGACGATGTCCAGCTCGCCGTTGTTGGTGGTCAGGGTAGCGGTGATGTCGTGTCCGCTGTTGCTGTACATGTGCCCCGTGCCGTCAAGCGATACCGAAGTCCCGGCGCCAATGGTGGCGATGTCGCCGGCGGCGGTGTGGAGCGCCCCTTCGAGCACGTAGCTTCCGCCGCTCAGCACGCCCCCAACGACATTCTGTAAGGGAGCCCCAGTCAGATTGAGCGTCGCCCCGGACTGCACCGACAGTGTTCCACTGTTGGTGAAATGACCGGAGGTGAAAGCCGTGGGCGCGCCGATCGTCAGGGTACCATTATTCGTAGTCAGAGTCCCGGTGATGTCTTTCCCCGAGGTGCCGCTCATCTGCCCCCCACCCAGCCTGAGCTCGGTATTGGCGCCAATTGTGTCGATATCCGCGCCGGCGTGGAGGAGCGTCGCGCCAACACCAAGGTAGTAGCTTCCTCCGCTCAGAATTCCACCGCTGCTCACATTCTGAAAGTTGGCGTTTCTCAGGTTGGCTGTGGCCCCGTATAACAGCGACAGTGTTCCGTTGTTTTGAAACGAGCCGCCGGACGTGAGAGTCAGCGTCGAGTACTGCCCAATCTCGATGACGCCGTTATTGGTATTGGTGATGTCGAACTGGCTGGTGAGCGTCGAGTAGTTCTCCAAGAACAAGCCGCCATTGTTCAGCAACGGTCCCGTGAGGGTGCGCGATGCGTCGTCGAGTATCAGCCAGCCGTTGGTGTCGATGGTAGCCAGAGTCTGGGTGATGTCGTGCCCCTGCGCGCTCATCATCCGCCCGCCATCCAACTCTACGTAGGCATCGAGGGTATTGATATCGGCTCCGCCGGTGAGGAGCGTCCCGTTAATCTCGTACATTCCCCCAACCAGGGTGCCGCCGCTGGTCACGTTCTGCAAGTGCGCCGCCGTCAGATTGAGCGTTGCACCATTGTTCACGTAAAGCATTCCGTTGTTCTGGAAGGAGCCGGACGTGAGCGCGGTATCCACACTGACGGCCAAGGTGCCGTTATTCGTAATCAGAGTCTGCGTGATGTCGTTCCCCCCCAAGGCGCCCATCATCTGGCCCCCTTCCAGCCCGACCCGGGCGTTCGGACCAATCGTGTTGATATCGGCGCCGTGGTGGTAGAGGGTCCCGCCAATGATGTAGTTGCCTCCGTCCAGCGTGCCCGAGGCGTCCAGATTCTGGAAATGCGCAGTGCCCAGGTCGAGCGTCGAACCAGGGGACAGATCCAACGATCCGGTGTTCAGGAACGAACCGGAAGTGAGGGCGACGGTGACACCCGCCCCGACGGCCACCGACCCATTGTTGGTGGTCAGCGTTTGCGCGAGGTCGTGGCCGGCGGCACCGGCACTGATCATCTGGCCGCCGTCAAACGTTACCCTGGCGCTCCAGTCGATGGTGTTGATATCGGCCCCGCCGGTGAGGAGCGTCCCGGCAAGGACGTATCCTCCACCGGTCAGCTCGCCGCCGCTGACGTACTGCAACTGCAAGGGCGCCGCCGTAAAATCGAGCGTGGAACCGGCTTGCAAGGTCAAGTTGCCGTTCAGGTTGAGCTGACCGTTTCCAGTGACAGCCCAGGAACCGGAAACGTACAAGCCTCCGCTATACCCAACGTTTATCGCCCCATTGTTCAAGACTCGATTGACCGGACTCGGGCCGCCGGCCGCGCTCTCCAGCAAAAGACCTCCATAGTTGTCCATGCTAAGGATCGCACCGGACCCCAGCGTCAACCCCTGCAAATTCACTCCATTCTGGTCTCCCACTTGCAGCAATTGGTTGGCGATCTGAACGGTTCCGGCAGAGAGGGTCAAGGTTTGCGCCAGGGAAGGCTGATTCACCGTGATGGTTTGACCCGTGGCGTCGATCACCGCCGGCGTTGTCCCGGTTGGAACGCCAACGGCGGGGGTCCAATTGGCCGGATCGCTCCAGTTTCCCGACAATCCAGGATTCCAGGTGGTCGTCTGAGCCTGCAAGGAAAGAAAGAATGCCGACAGAACCATGAACCGGATCAGCGGCGAGGGCATACGCATCGACCAGTCTCCCGACAGGGGCTTGAATATCGGACTTTTTAGATCTCAAACTATCTTAATACCAGTTTCGAGGCCAGACTCTAGCCCTTTAGAGTACTCTTCGAAAGCTCAACGCGAAAAACCACCGCATTTGGCAGGTTCGTGCGGCAGGGCTGCTCCTGGCACAGTTCGCCGCCCAATGAAAATGCGGGCATACTGGAGAGAATGCGCGTGGCCATCGATGCCGTGCCTCTGCTCATCCGCAGCGCCGGGGTCAAAAACTACCTGTATCACTGGATCGAGCACCTGCGTCGCGCCGCCCCGCCGGGTACCATCGCCACCTTCCCCGCCCTGTCCGCATTCGGACCGCTGCGCCACGATCGCTCGATTGCCGGCGGCTGGCGCACCGGAACGGGTTTGGCCGCGCTGGCTTTGGCCAACTACACCAGGCTGCCGGTGCTCGACTGGCTCACGCGCGGCGCAGATGTCTTCCATTGCTCGGGCCTCACGCGCCATCCGCCGCGCCGTCCCCGCCTCACCGCCACCATTCACGACATGACGTGCTGGCTGATGCCGGAACTGCACCCCGCCGCTAACCGCCGCGCCGACCGCAATTTCGAAGAAATCCTGCGGCGCGCCGATGGCCTGATCGCGGTATCCGCCAGCACCAAGCGCGACGCGGTCCGCGTGCTGGGGCTTCGGCCGGAGAAGATCGCGGTCATTCACTCCGGCATCGCCGCGGCGTTTTTCGACCCCGGCGCCGAAGCTATCGATGCGGTCCGCGCGCGCTATGGCCTCAACCGTCCTTTCGTCCTCTTCATCGGCACCATCGAGCCGCGCAAGAACATCGGCCTGCTGCTGGACGCCTTCGAAGCCCTGCCGGCATCGCTGCGCCAGGAATTCGAGCTGGTACTGGCCGGCCCCATGGGCTGGGCGTCCGCGGAGACCGCCGCGCGCGTGCGCGCCGTGCGCTACCTGGGCTACCTCCCCGAGCCGGACATCGCGCCGCTCACCGCCGCCGCCACGGTCTTCGCCTATCCCTCGCTCTACGAAGGTTTCGGATTCCCGGTGGCGCAGGCCATGGCCGCCGGGACGCCCGTGATCGCCTCCAACGTCTCATCGCTGCCCGAAATCGCCGGCGACGCGGCCCTGCTCATCGATCCCCGGAGTCTCGGAGAACTGCGCGATGCCCTCGCCCGCCTGCTGCTCTCGCCCACTCTGCGCGCCGACCTCGCCGCCAGGGGCCGTGTGCGCGCCCGCGCCTTTCGCTGGGAGGCCTGCGCCGCGCAATCCCTCGTCTTTTTTCGGGAGGTCGCCGGTACGTGAGGCGCCTCGACGAGTGAGGCGCCCGACCCCCGTCACCCACCCGTCACAGGGTGCTGGAGCACTATTCAGATGTGGGGCCGCTGTTCTGTCGGGTTCCTGGTCGTGGCCTCGCGGCCTCGCGATCCTTTCAGCTCGGCCAGCCAACCCCTTTCCGGCCCCTATCGGGTAACATTGGTAATGTCGATGTATTGTTGGTACCGGTCTGGAACCCCGTTACCATCCAGGGACTTGCGCGCCGCCTCCCGAACCTGATTAACTCAGGGTACGGGTCGTGGCTTGGCCGGCTTTGCGGCCAGCGCCGGATCACCATGACCATTAAGGCGACAACACCCATGAGCGAACCACAGACTCTTGCCCAGCGTTTGGCGCAAGGAAGGCTTCCCGCACCGGATGCGGAACGCTATGCCATGATGCTGGCCGAAGCTCTCCGCAAAATCCACGAAGCCGGACAGGTACACGGCGGGGTCTCTCCCGCTTCCATCCTGCTGGCCGGCTCGGGATTACAACTGGGTCCCGCCCCGTACAACAAGGGCATCGTCACACCTTACACCGCGCCGGAATTGCTGCAAGGCCAGCCCCCCGACTCGCGCAGCGACTTGTTCGCTTTCGGCGCCGTCGTCTACGAGATGTTCAGCGGCCGGCGCGCCTTCGAAGGCGACAGCCCAGCCGCGCTTTCCGCGGCCATCGACACCTCCACGCCGCCGTCTTGCGGCCGCCCCGCCGTGGACCGCCTGATTCGCAATTGCCTGGCCAAGGATCCGGGCGCGCGCTGGCAGCGCATGCACAAGGTCCTGATGGAGATCAAACTGCTCTCCGTTTCGGCGCGACGCACCGCGCCACCCGCCGCCCTCCACCACGCACCAATCGAGGATACCGGCCTGCGTACCGAAATGCAGCAACTCGAAGGCCGCGTGGCCGCGCGCCTGCAGGCCTGCGAGAACGCCGTCGCGGAGACACAACGTGCCGCCGCCACCCGCCGCGAACCAGCCGACTCCTCCGGCCTGCGCTCCGAAATGCAGCAAGTCGAGGGCCGCTTGGCCGCGCGCCTTCAGGCATTCGAGAGGTCTCTCGGGGAGATGCAACGTGCCACCACCGAGCTGCGCGGCCAACTGGCTGCCGTGAATACCCGTCTGGCGGCCGCCTGCGACCGGCAGGTCTCGATCCCCGAGGGGTTCCTGGAAGCCGCCGAAGCGCGCCTCGCCGAACGCCTGGGGCGGAACCCCGAGGCCGGCGGCGAGCGCATACTCCAACTGGAGCAAGGCCTGGATGCGGTGCGCAAACATATCGCCACCCTGCACGACAGCGTGGCCGAAGATTTCCTGGACTTCGAGAAAGGCCTCAAGTCGCAGGCCACTGCCATCCAATCGGCGCGCACTGCCATGGCCCAAACCGACGACCTGGTGGAGCGCGTCGTGGAAGCGCTCGAATCGCTCCAGTCCGTCGTGATGGAGCCGCGCGAGGAGCAGCCCGTGGTGATGAACTGACCTGGAATCGTTTCCTCTTTACTCCGGGTTGACCGACAGGTATAGTTTGAATTCATAAAGATATGCCGAAAGTGGCAAGCAGCAATGGCGGCGTGCGCGAGGAAACCCTCGCCAGCAGGCTGGCGGACGGCCCGCTACCGCTACCCTTCGCCTTGCGCTGCGCCACCGACGTGGCCGCCGCTCTGCGCGAGTTGCACGAGGTTGGCCGCGCGCACGGCGAGGTATCCCCGGCTTCCGTCGCGCTTCGCGCCACCGGGGCGGCACTGCTTCCTCCTAAGGGCCTCCAGAGGAAGATCGACTTGCGCGCCGATGTGACCGCCTTCGGTGCCGTTCTGTACGAAATGCTCACCGGGGACAAACCTCCCCGCGATGGCCCCCTTCCGGCCCCACCGGGAGCCGTTCCTCACGCCGGCATCCCCGGCCTGCGCGCCGCCGCCACCCGGCTCGCCGCCAAGTGCCTCGCCAAAGCGCCGGACCGGGCTCCGACCATCCAGATGGTGGTCACGGAAGTGCGCCTTTTGAACGTGCTCGCGCGGCAATCCGGAGCAGGATCGCCCGCTCCGCCGCGGTACGCGTCCGCTCCCGAGACTCGCCGCAACGGCGGCCCGTTGGGCGAGTGGCCCGCCGCCGCCAAACCCGTCGAGGAACCGGCACGCGCGCCACGCGCCGAGAGTTTTGTCGGCGGTTCCCCGACCAGGGAGTTCATCTCCGCCATGATGTCCGGGAAACGTTCCCGCGGACCGGCGCCTCTCGAAGGCGGCGCCAAGTTGCCCGAAAAGGAACCGGACATCGACGCGGACGACGAAGAAGACACCGAAGAGCACGTGCCGACACCCCAGGAAAAATGCCCCAAATGCGGGAGCCGCCAGATCCGTGCATCGCACCCGCGTACTAAGCTGGAATTCCTCATCGCCAACGCCAATATCCCTATTTGCCGGTGTCACCGGTGCCTGTACCGTTATGTGGTCGTCCGGCGGTTCGCTTTCTCCAAATATATGCCGCCCGGGTAGGCCGGCCGGCGGGTGCCCTTACCGCCAGTGGATCTTGGAACGCCAACATTCGGACGTACAAAGTAACCACCATGGAATGATGGCTGGCGAGCGCTGCCGCGGTTCCGCGGCCCGCGGTACAATGTCGAAATCCGGTATCCCAAGAAGGCCGACAAAATGAAAACCCCAATCGCACTTGTCGCGTTCCTGGCCATTTTGGCTCCCCAGGCGCGCACCGCCGAACCGGCGCCCCTGCAGGGGTATTCCTCCGATTCCGCCCGCGCCGAACGCGAGTGGGAGGCCAAGTTCCGCGCCATCCCGGACGCCGCCGCGCTGCGCGCTTACATGCAACGCCTCTCCGCCAGACCCCACCACGTCGGCTCGGCCTACGACCGGGAAAACGCCGAGTGGATTCTCTCCCAGTTCAAAGCGTGGGGCCTGGACGCCAGGATCGAAACCTACGATGTGCTTTTTCCGACCCCTAAGGAACGCGCGCTGGAGCTGCTCGAGCCTACGCGCTTCACCGCCCGGCTGGAGGAGCCAACCGTGGCGGGCGACCCGACCTCCTCGCAACAGTCCGAGCAACTCCCCAGCTACAATGCCTATTCCATCGATGGCGACGTGGCGGCGCCGCTGGTGTACGTCAACTACGGCGTGCCGGACGATTACGAGGCGCTCGACCGGCTGGGGATCTCCGTCAAGGGGGCCATCGTGATCGCACGCTACGGCGGATCGTGGCGCGGCATCAAGCCCAAGGTTGCCGCCGAACACGGCGCCGTCGGCTGTCTGATCTATTCGGACCCGCGCGACGACGGCTATTACCAGGGCGACACCTTCCCCAACGGACCTTTTCGCCCGGCGGACGGCGTGCAACGCGGCAGCGTCATGGACATGCCGGTTTATCCCGGCGACCCGCTTACCCCCGGTGTCGGCGCCACTAAAGACGCCCGGCGCCTTCCCCTGAGCGAAGCCGTCACCCTCACCAGGATCCCCGTGCTGCCGATTTCCTATGGCGATGCCCAGCCGCTGCTGGCTGCGCTCAAAGGTCCCGTGGCGCCCGAGCGCTGGCGCGGCGCGCTGCCCATCGTCTACCATGTCGGTCCCGGCCCCGCCCGGGTGCATCTGAGGGCCCGGTTCAACTGGGATACCAAGACCATCTACAACGTGATTGCCCGCATCCCCGGGAACGCCTATCCGGACGAGTGGATCATCCGCGGCAACCATCACGACGCCTGGGTCAACGGCGCGGAGGATCCGGTTTCCGGGACCAGCGCCCTGCTGGAAGAGGCGCGCGGGCTGGCCGCCCTGGTCCGCCAGGGTTGGAAGCCCAAACGAACCATCCTGCTGTGCGTTTGGGACGGCGAGGAAGAGGGATTGCTGGGATCCACCGAATGGGTGGAAGACCACGCCGAGGAACTGCGCCGCAAGGCCGCCGTGTATATCAACTCGGACGGCAACGGCCGCGGCTACCTCAACATGGAAGGCTCCCACACCCTGGAACGGTTCATCAACGGCGTAGCGCGGGACGTGGAAGACCCCGAAACCAGGCTGCCCGTCTGGAAGCGCCTGCAACTGAGGCGCACGGCTGGCGCCGCGGACGCCGCCCCGGCCGACCGGCAGGAGCCGCGGCAGCGGGCGGACCTGCGCATCGGAGCGCTCGGCTCGGGCTCCGACTATACGGCCTTCCTCGACCACCTGGGCATCGCCTCTTTGAACCTGGGCTACGGAGGCGAGGACGGTGGCGGAATCTATCACTCGGTCTACGACGATTTCTACTGGTACACGCATTTCTCCGACACCGACTTCGTCTACGGGCGCGCGCTCGCCCAGACCGCCGGCACCGCGGTCATGCGCCTGGCGGGCGCCGAGCTGCTGCCCTACGATTTCGACGACTTCACCGATACCATTCGCCGCTACATCGAAGAGGTCTCCGGGCTCGCCCAGCAGGAGCGGGACCAGACGGTCGAGCGCAACCGGCAGATCGACGAAGGCGTGTTCGCCGCCACCGCGGATCCGCGCGACAAGACCGTGCCTCCGCGGAGGGAGGTGGTTCCGCCCTTCCTCAACTTCGCGCCGCTCGCCAACGGCTTGGCCGCGCTCCAGCGCGCCACCGCGCTCTACGACCAGGCGCTGGCCCGCGCCGCCGATAACGGTGGCGCCGCCCTGGCCCGCGCCGCCTTGCGGGATGCGGATGCGCGCCTGATAGCGGTGGAGCGGGCCCTCACGCTCAACGACGGGCTTCCCAACCGGCCCTGGTTCAAGCACCAGATCTACGCGCCCGGCTTGTACACCGGCTATGGCGTCAAGACGCTTCCGGCCGTGCGCGAGAGCATCGAACAGAAGCAGTGGCCACTGGCCGACGAGCAGATCGCGCGGGTCGGCAAAGTCCTCCAAAATGCCAGCGAGGCGATTGAGGCGGCCACGGCGGAGTTAGCCCGGGCGGCGAAGTGAGATGCTGTGAAAGAATCCAGCTATGCAGGCGGAACCGCCTGCCTCGCCCGCTTGCGGGCGTTTTTTTCACACCTTCTGAGCGGCGGGGCCCGTGGGGCGGGCAATCATGCCCGCAGCCGCCTTTCAGGCGGCCTTCTCGCGCCGCGGGCGCCGGCTTAAAGCCGGCTGCAGCCACGATTGGCTGCCCCACATAGCGGCAAGCCGCAACGAGTGGTGGCGATTCTCCGAGGTCGCGGCGGGCGCGTCCAAGGGGGGTAGGCGGATCGACAGTCCGCCGGACCCAGAGGGTACCCCTGAAAACCTGCCCCACAATTCGTCGCGGCGCGCGAAGAAAATGACAGACAGTAGTACAAGTCTACGGCTGACGCCGCGTCGACTCCCGTGCCACGATCCTCGGTGGCAGCAGGATCGACTTCGGACGCGGCCTCTCGCCCTTGGCTTGCACCAGGCTCAGAGCCAACGCGGCGGCCTGCCGCCCAATGCCGGCGCTGTCCTGATCCACGCTGCTCAAGGGGACCCGCAGCAGTTCCGCGTTGCGCACGTTGCCGCAGCCGATCACCGCGATATCCTGCGGCACGCGCAGACCGCTATCCAGAATCGCCTTCAGCACCCCCATGGCCGTCGGATCGTTGAAGCAGAAAACCCCATCGGGCCGCGGATCCAGAGACAACAGCCTCTGCATCGCATCGCGCCCGCTGATGTCTCCGGAATCGTCGCTCGTGCCCGAAGTCTGGACAAAATCGGCGGGAACCTCCAGCCCGTGCCGCGCCAGCGCTTGCCGGTAGCCCGCCAGCCGCCCCAACGCCGTACTGATTTCCGACCCGCGCACGTGCGCGATGCGGCGGCACCCCACCGAGATCAGATGCTCGGTGGCCAGCCTCCCCACCGCCTCGTCGTCCACCCCCACGAAATTCGCCGGCAGGCCGGCAAAACACCGGTCGATCAGGACGTACGGTCGCTTGCGTTCCTCGATGCGCCGGAACGACTCCACCGTCCATTGCGTCGAAGCGATAATCAACGCGTCCACACGGCGGGCCAGCATCTGGCTAATCTCTTCCCGCTCCAGCTCCGGGTTCTCTTCCGACGACGCAATCAGCAGGCCGTACCCCTTGATGCGCAGCGCGCTCGAAATGCCCTTGGCCACTTCCGAAAAGAACGGATGCACCAGATCGGGAACCACCAGGCCGATGGTGAGCGTTCGCCCCGTAACCAGGGCGCGAGCCGCCAGGTTGGGCTGGTAGTCCAGCTCCTTCATTCTCTTGAGCACGCGCTGCCGCGTTTCCTCGCCGATGTCCTCGTGATTCCTCAGAACCTTCGAGACGGTCACGACGGAAACACCGAGGTCCCGGGCAATGTCCTTCATTCGGACGGCCATGTCGCTAATTATGACAGTAATCCGAGTTCCGTGCGCGCCTCAAGTTGCGGGCGGCCCGTGATCCGTCCGTGAGCGCATAGACATCGCACCGGAGAGACGCGGAGAATTCAAGAAGGCTTTTCTCTGCGCTCTCTGCCATCTCCGCGTCCTCGGGCTTTTCAGTTTCTTGGTTCTTCTTTGGTTTTCCTCTGCGTCTCTGCGTCTCTGCGGTAAAACTCTTATCCCCGGATTACGACGGCGACGGCATTGTCCCGGCTGCGGGTCGGGAGGATACACCCGCGCCGGATCCCCCGGTTGAAAGCCCCCTCCAGATCTCCGCGCGCCGCCGATGAAAGGCCGCCTGATTGGTCAGCAGGGCGCTCTCGGCGGCGCTGTAACGGTCGGCCAGACGGAAGGCTCGCAACTCCGCTTCGCTGGCCGACTCGGGCGCGTACAACCACAGCCACCGCCGGAATCCCGAAGCCTTTCGCTCGGCCGGAAAGACGCGCGCATTCCAAAGGCTCCGTTCCGCCGGCTGCTCCACGCCGGGCCAGACTTCCTCCGCGGGGATGCCCACGGCGGCCAGCCACAACGACAACGGCCTTCCGCAGAATTGGCCGTCTTCCACAAGCGAGTGCTTGAACGTGTCGCGTACCCCGTAGCACCGCACGAAATAGACGTGCTCGCCTTCGCGGCTTTGGCCGGGCAATACCTCCAGGCACGCCTCACGTGGCAATGCCAGCGGCTCGTCCACATCCACACCGGTAATCACGTTCCGCCCGGATAGCTCCAGCAGCGAAGTAATGCGGCACCCTTCCACCCACGAATGCGTGCCGCCGATCCGGCCAGGCCAGCTTACCGTGCTGTTCACCACCAGCATCGTCGAGGACCGTGGCAGGCTCCCGTCCTCTTCCGCCAACGCCAGGCCGCTTTCGATCAACTGCCGCGTGGAACCGAAGTGCAGGAACCTGCACGCCGGCACCAACTGAACGTGAAACGGAATCGCGCGTAGCGCCGGAAACACTCGCGCCAGCAGCTTTGCGGACCAGGTGGAACCGCTCGCGTGCGCGCTGCCGGTGTAATGTTTCAGGGTAGCGCTGCCCCCCAGAGCGCAACAGATCTCGCGATACAGGTCCACGCCGTGTTCCAGGATCTGCCGGCGCGCTTCCGCCGTGAAGTCCAGGCCACCCTCTCCCGCGGCATCTACTCCGAACGTCGACAGCAGCGTGGCCGCCGTGGCCGCGTCCATGTGCATCACCCCTATGTCCAAAGCCGCGCGTCCGCTCGCGTCCAGCGCCCCCGCCGCCTGCTGCGTCTCGATGGATGGCTTCTGCAGGTACAGCGACACGGCGCCGCCCGCGTCCATGCGGAAGACGCCGTGTCGGCTGGCTTCCTCGGCGCTGGCCGGGCAGCCCAACGCAATCAGGCCCGGCTGCGAGAACTCCACCGCGCCCGCGTCGAAGCGGATCAGAGCGTCGCCGGCCGCCACCACCACCTGTCCCCTGCCCGGGATGCCCTCCGGCAGCGCCAGGAAGGCAGGCACCAGCCGGTCGAAGAGCGCCGGGGGCAGAGACGCCTCCGGTGCGCCCGGCAGCGGAACGAAGATCTTGCCGCATGGCCCGTAAGCCGGCAGACGCCGCGAGTCGCCGCCCGCGTGGACAATCAGGATGCGCAGCGGGCTCAGCGTTCGCTCGATAGCGCCACTGCCGCTGAGGTCGATGCCATGCCGCGCCCACTCCCGCCGCAGAATCTCCACCAGGCACCACAGCGTGCTCCCCCCGCTGCCAATCCGCTTGCCCTCGAGGTCCGCCACCACCAACGCCTCGCGGACCTGCGGCAGCAAGCCCAGTTGCCGGCGCGCCTGCAATTGGCCTTCATAGGCCAGCGCCTGCAAAGCGTTGGACGCCGTCAGTATCAGGTAATCCCAACCCTGCACTTTCAAACAGTCCTCGGACGTATGGCCCGCACCTTCGATCCCATGAACGCGAAATAGGCGATGAAAACGTAGCAGCACAGCGGAACCAGCATCGCCCGCGCCATACTGTGGATGGCAATCAGCCCCATGATCGGCGTGAAGACCGCGCCACCTACAATGCCCATCACGATCATCGAACCGCCCAGCTTGGTGTTCGGTCCAAGTTCCTTCAGGCCCAGGGCGAAGATGGTGGGGAACATCAGCGACATGAAGAAACTGGTCAGGAAGATCGACCACAGGCCGATCCAGCCGGGGTAAGCCACACCCACGCCAACCAGGAATATGTTCGTCAAAGCGTAGACGCCCATCAACACGTTGGGTCGTACGAACTGCATCAAATACGTGGCCGAGAATCGCCCTAGCCCAAAGGCCACCAGCGTTCCCGATAGGAAGTACCCGGCCAGTTTCTCGGGCTGGTGCGTGTAGTCCTGAACATACTGGATGAAATAGCTCCAGGTCCCTACCTGCGCTCCGTTGTAAAAGAACATCGCGATCACGGCGATGCGGAAATGGCGGTAGCGCAGCAGTTCCTTCAGGCTCCCCTTCTCTCCGCCCGCGGTTCGCTCCGCGCCGATGGCCGGGAACCTGGTCCGCGCCATCATCAGCGCCCATGCCAGCGTCACGCACCCTAGCACCAGGTAGGGCGTGATCACGCGCATGGTTTCGTGCTGGAGGTACGCCTGGTATTGCCCAGCGATTTTGAGCGCCTCCACCTCATGCCCCTTGAGCTCGATTCCCGAGAATATGAAGACCGTGCCGACCAGCGCGCCCGTGATGGCGCCCAGCGGGTTGAACGCCTGTGAGAAGTTCAAGCGGCGCTCGGAGCTGGCGGGATCTCCCAATTGCGCAATGAACGGATTGGCGCCGGTTTCCAAAAATGCCAGCCCGCTGGCGATCACAAACAGCGCGCCCAGGAAGAATCCGAACTTCCCGACCATCGCCGCCGGCCAGAATAACAGCGTGCCGGCGCTATACAGCAAGAGACCCGTCACCAGCCCGGCCTTGTAGCTGAAACGGCGCATCACCAGGGCAGCGGGCATCGACAGCAGGAAGTAGCCCATGTAAAACGCCGACTGCACCAGCCCCGCCTTGAATCGGGTCAGCTCGAACGACTTCATGAACTGCCGGATGAGAACATCGTTCAGATTATTGGGTATGCCCCAAAGGAAGAACAGAGCCGTGACCAGCACAAAAGGCAGGATGTTCTGCATGGGCAGGAGCGGGTGCCGCGAGGCTCCCACGGGTTCGGGTTTGGTAGCGGAGTTGCTCATCGTTGCCGTCGTTTCACGCGGATTCCAGAATCATGTTAGCGTATTGAACCGTATCGCCGGTGCGGATCAGCCCGATGGCCAGCGGAACCCGCCTCTTCAGGTCCACGTGGGGTTCGAAGACCGTCGGCAAGTCCTTCAGCGCCTGTTCGAACTCGGCCCGCACGCCTGACTCGTTGGCGGCCCGGAATTCCTCGGCCATGAAGACCCGGCCCACCACGAAATTGGCGCGGATCGCCCGCAGCACTTCCAGCACCCGCGGAGTGTCGTCTACCAGCGAGATATCCACGGTTTCAATCTGGGGCCAGAAGGGGAAACCGCGGTCGGCAATCACCAGCGTGTTGGTGTGGCGCACACGGCTCAACAGGGAATTGATGTTCGGATTCAGAATACCGGCTTTGAGCATTGCGTCCTCGTCAGGAAGTTCGGACCCTCACCCGCAGAGACCCCGGCACGTCCGCCTCCGAAGCCACCATCAGATAGCCGCCACCGCAGCCCGAGTACATCGCTCCGGGATAGCGCGATTGGA
>Ga0182021_10000116_pt1 | contig 71239 bp, 59 predicted proteins | sample 612E3MmetaG_FD_120493 | JGI IMG/M metagenome (GOLD analysis project Ga0182021, IMG submission 120493) | Permafrost microbial communities from Stordalen Mire, Sweden - 612E3M metaG (Illumina Assembly) | ecosystem: Environmental > Terrestrial > Soil > Wetlands > Permafrost | place: Sweden...
AGAGCCATTACAAGCGTGAACACTGCCAGGCCAGACCAGTACAAGAGAATGTGCTTACATTGCCTCTTTGTCTGGGCTTGCAGTTGTTCGAAGGAAACTTCCGTCATGAGGAGCCCTAACGAAGGAAGCTAACCGGCCCCGCCTGCACCGAGGCGCTGATCGAAGCCGAGGAAGCGAGAAGAAGAGAAAGAACGGAAGACTATGCGGGCGGGGTCCGAGTTGAGCGGAGGGTTAGGCAGACCACAACCACTGCCGTATAGGACTTAATAGGTGCCAATCGACGCTACTTGGGCTATCACTTTGTTTTCGCTGCCTCATACAGGGAAATCTCCGGAAAAACCTCGTGTGTAAATCCGTATCTGAGGCCCGGCGACTTCTTTGCCAACTCTACAGCTTGATCAAGGTTGTCAGCCTCAAAAATCAGTAGTCCGCCAAGATCTCCGACATAATCTTTGACATTTTTCGCGGAGACAGTTTTTCCACCTCTAATCGGCATAGCCACTGTAGCCTTCAGCAACAAAATCCATTCGCCCATGTCTTTAAGATTCTGGGCGACCTCATTCTCGGGAACCGAGCTGCCGTCGGTGTGTCGGGACAGTAAAATAAACTTCATGTTCCTCTCCTTTCTATATCACCGCTGAGGGTGACTTTGGGCATGGATGCCTAACTTTGAATTGGACGGATGGGGGAGGAGGGGTTGGGTTCGCCTAGTCCGGTGGAATCGGGGGGCCGGGGTGGGTCCGGTGCGGGTGGAATAGGCGTATTTTTTTGAGGGCTTGACAGGCGAAAAAAAGACGATAAATTGTGTCATCTCCCGCCTGTTCTGCTCTTGATTCGGTCCCAAGATTAGCGCGATAGGCGACCTGAGGCGATCGGAGCGGGGCCCATGCTCGAGGCGAATAGGCAGACGGGTGGGAAGCGGATCGCGGGAACGGGAATGCAGCCCCCCAAGCTCCTGGATCAGTTGAGGGAAAGCCTGCGGGTCCGGCACTACAGCCTCCGGACGGAGGATGCCTACCTCGACTGGGTGCGGCGGTTCATCCTCTTTCACGGCAAGCGGCATCCCAGGGACCTGGGGGCGCCGGAGGTCCAGGCTTTCCTGAGTCACCTGGCGGTGGACCGGCGCGTCTCGCCCTCGACGCAGAACCAGGCGAAGGCGGCCCTGCTGTTCCTCTACAGGCATGTGCTGGATGCGGACCTGCCCTGGCTTGCCGAGATCGTCCAGGCCAAGCGCCAAGCGCGGCTGCCCGTCGTGCTCACGCCGGGCGAGGTGCGCACCCTGTTCGACCAGATGGAAGGCGGCATGGCCCTGCTGGCGCAGGTGCTCTACGGGACGGGGATGAGGCTAATGGAAGGGCTGCGGCTGCGCGTGAAGGATGTGGAATTCGAGCGGAGGGAAATCCTGGTGCGGGATGGCAAAGGAGGCAAGGACCGGGTCACCATGCTGCCCGATCGGCTGGTGGCGCCGCTCCGGGCCCACCTGGACAAGGTGCGCGCCCTGCATGAGCGGGACCTGGAGGAAGGCTTCGGGGAGGTCTACCTGCCGGATGCATTGGCGGAGAAATGCAGGGCGGCGCCCAGGGCCTGGGGCTGGCAGTGGGTGTTTCCCTCGAACCTGCGCGCGATGGACCCGCGCTCGGGCGCCATCCGCCGCCACCATCTCCAGGCGGAGAGCGTGCAGAAGGCCATTCGTTTGGCGGCCCGGTCCGGCGAACTGGTCAAGCCGGTCACACCCCATGTGCTGCGGCACAGTTTTGCGACGCACCTGCTGGCGGCGGGCCACGACATCCGTACGGTCCAGGAACTGCTGGGCCACAAGGACGTGGCCACGACCATGATCTATACCCATGTGCTGAACCGCGGCGGACGCGGCGTGACGAGTCCGCTGGATGGGTTGTGAAAAGCCACATCCGGGGCAAATCCTTTCTTGTTTGAAGGGAGTAACCTCGTCCCATGCACGTATCAGATCGCGAGTTCCGGAGGCTGGTGGACGAGGCGCTGGCGCTGATTCCGGCCGAGTTCCGGCCCTACCTGGAGGGCGTGCCGGTGGTTCTCGAGGACTGGCCTCCGGACGACCTCCTGGATGACCTGGGCGTTCCCGAGGATGAAACGCTCTACGGCCTGTACTCGGGCCATGCGCTGACTGAGGGCCCCCGTGGATCCGGCGACCTGCCGCCCCGCATCACCCTCTACCGTGGGCCGATGCTGGAGGACTGCGAGGACGAGGCGGACCTGCGCAATGAGATCGCCACCACCGTCATCCACGAGGTCGCCCACCACTTCGGCATCAGCGAGGCGCGGCTGGAGGAGCTGGGCTGGGGGTAGCGGTTCCTTCTGGCTATTTCTTGGCTGGTCACGGAAGGCACGGAAATCCTCGGAAGACTCAGAAGAAATCCTGGTCATCACAAAAGGGAACTCCTAAGCCCCAAAGGACGTGGTCCGGATGTTCGGATCGCGGATCCCCAATCCATTCCGCGCTTTTCTGTGATCTTCCAAGCCTTCCGCGACCAGCGCTTTTCGGGAATCCTAAAGCGTTTTCAGGATGGCTTCACGCTTCTCCTGGTACTCGGCTTCGCTGAGGAGGTCCTCGTCGCGGAGCTGCTTGAGGACCTTCAGACGCCGGGTCTGGGCCTCGTAGAAGGCCGAGTCCCGGGCCGGTGAGGCCAGTTCGGGCGGTGCCGCCGGGGCGACAGGTGCCGCCATTGGAGCCGCGGTGGCCACGGGGGCGGGCGCAGGGGCGACCGCCAGGGAGAAGGTCAGCCAGTCTTCGCGCAGGCGTGTCGCCTGGGGGGCCTGGAGCACCGCTGCGGAAGCCGCCTTGCGCGATCCGTAGACGAAGGTGGGCTGCAGGTTGTCCACCAGGTAGCGGTCCATGAAATCCAGCCGGGCGTCGTGGACGATGAGGTTCAGGACGCCAGCCCGCACGAAGAGCCGGGCGGTCAGGGCCGTAGCCCTCTCCAGTAAGCCGGCCCGTAATCCGCTGCCGTGTTTGTTGGTGCTGACCAGGACCAGGTCTTCACCGGGCTGGGCCAGGGAGAGGGCCTCGCTCAGGGCCTTCGGAAGGTCCTTCAGGTCTTCCTTGCCGAAGAGGGGGACGTCTTTCCCGGCGTCTTTGACCTGGATTGGGGCGAGCGTGGCCTGGATGGCGGCCTCCGTGAGCGCAGCAGGATGAGCATTGGCGGGCGCGCCTGGCTCGGCGGGGACGCGCTTCACCCAGGTGAAGCTGCCGAGCTTCCACTGGGTCTGGTCGGTACCGGTGGCCCGGACGGCGGTTGGGGCCACGGCCAGCAGCAGCATCGTCGAAAGCATCCATCCCCTGTATCGCATCTGAGTTTCCTCCCTGGAACCACGCCAAAGCATAGCGGAAGGACCGGCCAGGAATTTCCGAATGGCTGGGCCCAGGGCCTCGCTATTCTGGTCGATCCGGCACCCAGGGCCGGCCAGGGTCCTCCAAATGCTCAAGCGATTATGGACCACACTCAAAGGCAGCTTCGCCAGCTCCGTGCTGGCGGCCAATGCCGTGGCCATCTGCTCCGGCATGATCCCGGTGGCGCTGGTGAAGCTGGCGCTGCCCTTCGGCGCCGTGCGCCGGGGCGCGGATCGGCTGCTCAACGCCATGGCCGAAGCCTGGATCGCTGTGAATGGCTGGTGGATGGCGCTGGTGCAGCGCATCCGCTGGGATGTGACGGGCCTGGAGGGCCTGCGCCGAAGGGGCTGGTACCTGGTGAGCAGCAACCACCAGAGCTGGGTGGACATCCTGGTCCTGCAGAAGGTCTTCCATCGCCGGGTACCCTTCCTCAAGTTCTTCCTCAAGCGCCAGCTGCTCTTTGTCCCGATCATGGGCCTAGCCTGGTGGGCCCTGGATTTCCCCTTCATGAAACGCCGGAGCGGCAGCCGCTCGGCGGACCTGGCCACGGCCCGCCGGGCCTGTGAGAAGTTCCGCCAGATCCCCACCTCGGTGATGAATTTCCTGGAGGGCACCCGCTTCAGCCGCGCCAAGCATGACCAGCAGCAGTCGCCCTACCGGCATCTGCTGAAGCCCAAGGTGGGCGGCCTGGCCACGGCCCTCAGCGCCATGGGCGAGTGCTTCGACGCGCTGCTCGACGTCACCATCGTCTACCCGGAGGGTGTGCCCAGCTTCTGGGACCTGCTGTCGGGCAAGGTGAAGCAGGTGGTGGTGCGGGTGCGCGAGCTGGAGATTCCGAAGGATCTGCTGGACGGCGACTACGAGGGCGATCCCGCCTTCCGCGGCCGCATGCAGGCCTTCGTCCAGGCCATGTGGGCCGAGAAGGATGCGCGCATCGAGGAGATCTTGCTCCGGGGCCAGTCGGTCGGGGCTTGATCAAACCAGCATCAGGGTTCCGAAGAGGGATCCCAGCAGGGGCGGCCGGCCGGGGCGGCGGTCCTCGTAGAGGCCCGCCAGGCCGGCATCGGGGTGGAACTGGGCCGTGGCCGGCAGGACCAGGCCGCGGAAGCAGACCTGGGCGCACAGGTTGGAGGCGAGGGCCGCTTCGTCACCGGCTTTGATCTGGGCCGTGCCGAAGGCCCTGGAGGCGGCCCGGTGATGGCGGAGGCGCTTGCGGATCCGGTCAAAGAAACCCGCGAAGTCATCGAGGTGGAGGGGGGCCCCCAGGCGGTCCAGGCGATCGAGGATGGCGAAGATGTGGAGCAGCACCTGGACGGAGACGTGGGTGGGAGAACTCTCGTTCCGGAAGCGGGCGTGGATGGCGGCAAAGGTGTCGATGGGACCCTGGACCCGCGCCTTGACGAAGCCCGCCGCGTGGGCCAGGTGAGTGCCGAAGATCAGTGTGGTGCCCCGGTCGCCCAGGTCATCGGGGGCGGCCTTGGCGGCCTCCAGCACGGTCTCGAGGGCCTGGCGGATGAAGCGATCCATGAGGATGCCCGGCGCGAAGTTGCGGATCCGGGCCGCGTGGGCCAGGACCAGGGCCAGGCGGAAGGACTGGCCGTCCCGGATGCGGAGGTCCTGCAGCAGCTCTGACTGGACGCGGTGGACGGCCTCGAAGAGGCGGACCCGCTGCTCAGCCTGGTCTTCGTCACCGGAACGGCCGCCGTCCACCAGGAAGAGATCGGTGGCATAGGGCAAGCGCCATCCCGAGGCGGCGACCGTGGCGGGCAGCACCGAGCGCAGGCGGTGCGTCACGGCGTTCAGGCGCTCGCGGTTGCACCAGAGGTAGGCCCGTTTGGGATCCTCCCGGGAGGCCCGCAGGAGGCGCACGAGGAAGCCGATCTTCGCGCGAGGGGGCTGCAAGTCCGCGAAGGGGGGAGTCCGGTCGAAGGCCTCCAGGAGGCCTTCGTACTCACTCACGAAGGCAGAGGGTCGGTCACCCGCGGCCATGCGATCCAGGAGCAGGGTCAGGAGACCCGAGGGATCCTCTTTGAAATGGGCGAAGCTCTCGCCTCGGTGGCCGGGGCTGAAGGCAGTCTGGAGGGCGGTTTCGAGCAACTCCATCACGGAGGCTTCGGGCAGGGCCGCCTCGCCGGCGGCCGTGAGCCGGAAGTAGCCCTCGCCTTCCACCTGGGTGCCCTGCGGGACCTGCTTCTGGACCTCATCGATCTCCCGGTCCGTGGTGGCCAGGCGGTCCAGGCACTCCCGCCCTTCCACCTGGAGGTAGTCCTGAATGCGCGCCAGGTGTGGTAGCACGTCTTCGGGGCCCTTCACGCCCCAGACCTGGATCTTCAGGAAGTCCAGGAGGCGGAAGAGCTCGACGGCATCCGGGTCGTCCGGACCCGGACCCGTAGGAGCGCCGCGGGATAGCAGGCCCGCCAGACGGGATTTCGGCGCCATCCGGCGCTGCAGGCGGTCCGCGCAGCCCTTGGCCTCGACGATCTGGAGGTGGGTCTCTTGCATGGATTCGTAGCGCACTTCCAGGCTGGCCTGCTGGGGGCGTTCATCCTTCTGGATGAGGCCCCGGACCGCCAGATCTTCGAGGCCGTCGCGGCCGATGGCTTCCAGGCGCACCGTCTCGGAGGCGGCCAGGATCTTGAGGTGGTCGAGCCAGGTCGGGGATGGGTCCATGGGCGGTCGGGTAGGCTCCGGCGGGCGCCGGATGGCGCCTACATGTCATCGGCCTTGGGGTGGCGGATCCCAAGTGGGGAAGGTGCACCATTCTGCGCTAGGGGACTGTGCCCCGGAACTACCCGTTCGTTTTGACGAACTGCTCCATGAAGTCCACGAGGGTCTTCACGTTGTCCACGGTGACGGCGTTGTAGGTGCTGACGCGGATGCCGCCGATGTCGCGGTAGCCCTTCAGGCCCACCATGCCGACCTTCTTGGCTTCCTTGACGAACTGGTCATCGAGCTCGGGGTTCGGCAGGAAGAAGTCCACGTTCATGAGGCTGCGGTGGGCCTTTTCGGTGACGAAGCCCTTGAAGAAGCCCGGGTGCTTGTCGATGCAGCCGTAGAGCAGCTCGCCCTTCTTGCGGTTGTTGGCCTCGATGGCCTTCAGACCGCCGATGCTCTTGTTGTAGGCCAGGACGTTGCGCAGGATGTAGATGCCGAAGGTCGGAGGTGTGTTGTAGAGGCTGTTCTTCTCGGCGTGGATCTTGTAGCGCAGGTAGCTGGGCAGGTCCTGGGCCTCGCACATCTCCAGGAAGTCCTCGCGGATGATGGTGAGGGTCACGCCGCTGGGGCCGAGGTTCTTCTGGGCCCCGCCGTAGATCAGGCCGAAGGGGCTCACGTCGAAGGGCCGCCACATGAAGTCGCTGCTCATGTCGCAGACGTAGGGCACCTGGCCGACTTTTGGGAACTCGTGCCACTGGGTGCCTTCCACGGTGTTGTTGGACGTGAAGTGCACGAAGGAACTGTCGGGACCGACCTTGATTTCCTCGGTGAAGGGCAGGCGGCTGAACTTCAGGTCCTTGGTGCTGGCGGCCACGCGCACATTGTCGCCGGCCACGAGCTTGGCCTCCTTGGTGGCCTTCTCCGCCCAGTTGCCCGTGACGATGTAGTCGGCCTTGCGGCCCCCGCGCAGCAGGTTCAGGGGAATCATGCCGAAACTGAGGTGGGCGCCGCCCTGGAGCATGAGCACCTTGTAGTTGGAAGGCAGGCCCATCAGTTCCTTGGTGAGGGCGATGGCTTCCTCGTGCACGGCCTCGTATTCCTTGGCGCGGTGGCTGATCTCCATGACGGACATGCCGGTGCCGGCGAAATCCAGTAGCTCCGCCTGGGCGCGCTCGAGGGCGGGCAGGGGCAGACCGGCGGGGCCGGCGTAGAAGTTGATCACGCGATGGGTCATGCGAGGCTCCTTCAGAAAAGAAACTGGATCTTTTATGCTTTGAAATCCTTGAGGATGAGCACCACCTCGTCGCCGATGCGGCCGAGGTTCTCCTTCGAATTGGCGCCCAGGTGCGGGGCCATGATGACATTGGGGGCACTGAGCAGCGGACAGTCCGCCGGGGGCGGATCGCTGGGCCACACGTCCGTGCCGTAGGCCCGGAGCTTGCCGCTCTGGAGGGCGGCGGCCAGGTCGGCATCGACCACGCACTTGCCCCGGCCGGTGTTGATGAGGATGACGCCGTCCTTCATCTTGGCGAGGAGCGCGGCGTTGACCATGCCCCGGGTGTCGTCCGTCAGCGGCGTATGCATGCTGATGACGTCGGCCTTGGCAGCGAGTTCGTCCAGGCTCGTCATACGGGCGATGGGGTGCTCCTTGAGGAAGGGGTCGTAGGCGATGACCTCCATGCCGAAGGCCTGGGCGCGCTTGGCGACTTCGGTGGCAATATTGCCCGCGCCGATGAGGCCCAGGGTCTTCTTGAACAGCTCGGTGCGCTTCAGTTCGCTCTTGAGGAACTTGCCTTCCTTCATGGAGGTGTGCGCCTCGATCAGGCGGGCAGGGATGGCCACCATGAAGGCCATGGCCATTTCGGCCACGGCCACGCTGCTGGCCCGGGGCGTGTTCATGGCCTTGATGCCCTTCTCGGCGCAGAGCTTCTTGTCCACGTTGTCCATGCCCACGCCACCGCGGATCACGAGCTTGAGGTTCGGAGCCTTGGCGATGAGGTCGGCATCGACCTTGGTCTTGGAACGGACCAGGAGGACCTGGGCCTGGGGAAGGGTGGCCAGGTCGCTGCTGACCGTACCGAAGGCGGCGAGGCGTTCGGGCAGCTTGGCGTCAAAGGCGTCGGCGATGAGGATGTGCATGGGAACTCCCGTCAGTCTTCGTACATGCGGACCAGCAGCCCGGAGCGCAGCTTGGGTTCGAACCAGGTGGACTTGGGGGGCATGACCTCGCCGGCATCGGCCACGGACATGAGCTGGGTCAGCGACGTGGGATAGACCGCGAAGGCCACCGCATAGCCTTCTTTCACCCGGCGTTCCAGCTCGTCCATGCCGCGGATGCCGCCCACGAAGTCGATGCGGGTGTTGGTGCGGGGGTCGTCGATGCCGAGGATGGGACCCAGCAGGTTTTCCTGGAGGATGCTCACGTCGAGGCCGCGCACGGGATCGCTGGCGGGGAAGCTGCCGGGCTTGGCCTTCAGTTCGTACCAGGTGCCGCCGAGGTACATTCCGAAGGTGGTGGGTGCCTGGGGTGCGCGGTGGGCCGACCCGGCGACCTCGAACTTCTCCCGGACCTTGGCGAGGAAGGCCTCCTGGCTCAGGCCGTTGAGGTCCTTCACCACGCGGTTGTAGTCCATGATCTTCAGCTGGTCGTGGGGGAAGACCACGGCCATGAAGCTTTCGAAGGGTTCCTCGCCGCTCCCCGGTCCTTCGGCGGCGCGGCGGGCCTGGCCGTAGCGGATGGCCGCGGCGGTGCGGTGGTGGCCGTCGGCGATGTAGAGGGCTTCCACGCCGTTGAAGAGATGGACCAGCTCGTAGACCACGGTCTCGCCGGAGACGACCCACACGGTATGGCCGATGCCGTCCGGCGTGACGATGTCATAGACCGGGAGCTGCTTCCGGATGTCGTTCACGATGTGGTCGATGTAGGGCACGGCCTTGTAGGTGAGGAAGACGGGTTCGGCGTTGGCGGCCTGCTCGGTCACATGGCGGGTGCGGTCGTCCTCCTTGTCCTTGCGGGTGAACTCGTGGCGCTTGATCTGGCCCGTCTCGTATTCCTCGACGGAGCAGAGGCCCACCAGTCCGGCCTGTACGTGATCGCCCATGCGCTGCTGGTAGACGTAGAGGCAGGGGGTGTTCTCGCGGAAGAGGGAGCCGTTCCCGATGAGGGCGCGGAGGTTGGACACACCCTTGGCGTAGACCGCGTCCGAGTGGACATCGGTGCCGGGGGGCAGGTCGATCTCGGGTCGGCCCACATGGAGGAAGGAGAAGGGGTTGCCCTTGGCCAGCTCGGCGGCCTCCTGGGTGTTCACCACGTCGTAGGGAACGGCCGCCACTTGCGCGGCCAGCTCAGGCCGGGGGCGGTAGGCGCGGAAAGGCTTCAGCTGGGACATGGACACCTACCTGGGAAGGGGCCCCGACGGGGCCGCACGGTGGCCATTATTCCCCGATCGCCGATCCTTGGCGGACCCAAAGGTTATTTTTTAACCAAATCAGGTCATTTTTTGACCAATGCCCGACCCTGCACCCGTTGAAGGTGTCAGGCCTCGCCGAACTCCGGGCGCCGGTGGTCCGACACCATGGCCGCGTTCAGCAGGAGCTCGGTCAGAGGCAGCTCGATGGTACGTTCCACCCGGCAGGTTTCCACGAACTCGATGTCGGGACGGTCCCAGGAGAGAATCTCGTAGGCGGCGGGCAGGCCCTCGATGGCCCGGTAGGCGGCATGCACCACCTCGCCCCGTTTCAGATACATCAGTCCCATGCCGGCCTCGGATTTGACCGTGAGGGTGCAGGACTTCTTCTCCCAGTCGAGCAGCTGGAGGATGCTGTTCAGTCCGATCCCCCGGACCATGCCCGCGGGCTGGAACGCTGCGGCGGCGCGGATGGCATCCATGAGGATGGTGAGGCGGGGCGGCTTGGTGAGGATCCGGATGGCGCCGAGCTGCAGGGGCGTGTTCAGGTGCTGGCTCTCGTCAAGGCCGGTCATCACGATGATGGGCACCTGGGGATAGAAGCGGCTCGCCTTGGCAATCAGGTTGAAGCCGTCCATCACGGGCATGTTCAGGTCGGTCACCAGGACGTGAACGGGCTCCTGCCGGAGCATCTCCAGGGCCTGGCCGCCGTTCTCGGCCATGAGGATCTTGAAGCCCTGGAGGCCCTTCAGCCCGGCCCGGTAGAGGCTCAGCGTGGACCGGTCATCCTCCGCCACCAAGAGCGTCTTGGAGGCGGTGTCAGGGCCGAGAAGGGGGCGGGAGTGGCTGGGAAGGTTCATAGGCTAGGGATGAGGATACCTGCGGCTGAATCTTAGCGCTCCTCTCCTTTTGGAATTCGGTGGCTCGGGGGCGGTTCTTTCATAATGATGGCCAGGGCCTCGGCGGCATCCCCGGGGTTCCTGGCCTCCCAGTCCACCACCCAGGGGGGCAGCTCCGCATCCTCGTAGTCCCGCAGCTTCCGGTGCCAGGCCACCAGGGACTGCACCACGGCCTCGTGGATGTTCTCGGCCCTGGGTGGGATGTGCCCCTCCCAGATGGGTTCGTGGAAGTACTGCCGCAGGGTGGCCTCGGCGGGTTTGCCCCAGACGGCATAGCTGCGGTCCTGGGGGCCGCCCACGGGTTTCTCATTCAGGTTCTCGCCGTAGAGGTAGTAGAACACGGCCTCCCCGTCGCTCCAGTGCCGCAGCACGCCGAAGGCGCCCTTGAGGAGGAAGTTCTGGAGGTCGAGATCGAAGGGCTTGTCGGTGCGGAAATCCCAGGGCCCCACGTGGGCATGGGCCACGGAGGGGTAGCCCACTTCGGTGATCATCACGGGCCGATGGAACCGGGCCTGGAGGGTGCGGGCCTTGTAGACGACCCACCACCAGGCATCGCGGATCTGATCCGCGCTGGGATATTCATCGTATTTGGCTATCGGATCGTAGGTGTTGATGCCGATGACGTCCAGGCAGTCGCCGAAGGTGAAGCTGTCGTGGCTGTCGAAATTCACGCTGTAGACCAGCTTGCCCTGGAAGACCCGGCGCACTGCCGCGGCCAGGCGCCGCCACTGGTCCGGAAAGGCGTGGGTGGAGGCCATCTCCGTGCCCAGGCTATACCACTCCACGCCGCCCTCCTGGGCCAGCGCGGCCAGCCGCACGTTGAAGGCCGTGTAGTTCCGCCACCAGAGCTCCCAGTCGTCGGGCCGGATGTTGCCCCGCCACCAGTCCGCGTTGTCCGCCTCGTCTCGCAGGTTGATGGTGGGGAAGAACATCATGCGCAGGCCGCGCACCCTGGCCTGCTGGAAGGTGCGGCGAAGACTGGCTTCCGTGGGGCTGGAGGTGGGATGGCGGCGGATCTCGTTGCTGTGGCCCGTGTCCATGCGGTAGATGGCCTGGAGGCTCACGCAGGTGGCCCCGGTGGCGGCGATGCGGTCCAGTTCCTCGTGGTAGTCGTAGTCCGGTACCCCCGCATAGAGCCCCAGCACCATGCCCCGGGGCTGGGGCACCAGGGCCTTCCGCTGCCGGCGCCCCACGAAGCGCAGGGTGAGGGGCAGGACGAGGATGGTCAGGAGGGCGAGGATGCGACGGGTCATGGGGCGAGTGCTCCAGGATTCAGCCTAGCGGCTGAATCCTGGAGTTAGAAACAGCATTGCTTTTCCTAACTCGCGGATCGCAGATCCGCGAGCCTGTCTCGATCTATGTCCGCTCCACCCTGACCTGCACCACCCGCGTCCCTTCCATGCGCATCACAGTCAGGCGGGCGCCTTCGACGCTGACGGATTCCTGGGGCTTGGGCACGCGGCCCAGGCGGGCCATGACGAGACCGGCCAGGGTGTCGAAGCCGTCCCGCTCCCAGGCGAGGCCCAGGGCTTCGGCTACGTCTTCCACGTGAGTCTGCCCCGAGACGAGCCACACTCCGGGAGCCTGTTCGACGAGGCCAGCAGGGGCTTCGTGTTCGTCCTGGATCTCACCGAAGACCTCCTCCAGCAGGTCCTCCAGGGTGACCAGGCCCGACACGCCGCCGAACTCGTCCACCACCAGGGCCATCTGGGTCCGGGCCCGCTGGAGGTCCCGCAGCAGGTCGGCCACGGGCTTGCTCTCGGGCACGAAGTGGGGCGGCTTCAGCAGGGTGGCCAGGGGGGGGTGGGCCCCATAGGGCTGCTGCATGAGGTCTTTCAACAGCAGCACGCCCCGGACATGTTCGATGCCGCCCTCGTACACGGGCAGGCGGGAGTGGCGGCTGGCAGTGAAGGCCGCCCAGGCCTCCTGGATGGTCGCGGTCAGGGGCAAGGCCACGATGCGGGTGCGGGGCGTCATCACCTCCCGCACCACGGTGTCGCCGAAGGTGACCACATTGCGGATGAGCTCCCGGTCTTCGGCCTCGAGAATGCCCTCGGCCTCGCCTTCCTCCAGGAGGGCGTTGACGGCCTCTTCGGTGGCCTCTTCATCGTCCTCGTCCTTGGCCTTTTCTTCGGCGTGCCGGCGGTCGGTCATGCGCGCCAAGGGGTTGACCAGACAGCCCAGGAGCGCCTCGACCGGCGCATAGAAGGGGAAGAGCCGGACGAGCCAATGGGCAGGCTCCCGCGAGGCGAGCAGGGCAGGGAGGAACAGATCCAGCAGCCAGAGACTCACCAGGCCCAGGGCGCCCAGGGTCCAGGCGCCACCCGGCAGGGCCTGGCGGGCGGGCCAGAGCAGGATCACCAGCACCAGCAGCAGGAGCTGGTTCAGGAACGCCAGCCCCATGCCCAGGGCCCGAGGCCGCACCAGAAGGGTGACCAGCCGCGGATCGGTGAGGGTCTCCTCCTCCAGCAGGCGCCGCCGCTGGAGCGAGGGTATGGCGTGGAAGGCCGACAGCAGGATCACCATCGAGGTACGGTAGGCCAGGACCACCAAGGTGGCGAACAGGTACCAGGTTGGGAGGGCGCTGCCGCCGGAATCAGACATTGTTCAATTCATCTTAGGTTCATCCGGTGATGGCTGGATAAAAAAAGCGGAACACCGATGAACACCGAGAACTAAATGATGAACACCGATAAAGATGGGCCCTTACTCGATCCAGACGCGCCGCGGCCCCTCAGGTACCGACCAAAAGCCCCCGGAGTGAACCGGTGGCGATCACTGCGTGGGCCCGGGATACAGCCCGCGCTTCGGAGCGGACGCTTCAGGCTTGATCGGTGTTCATCGGTGGAAGGGCTTTTTGTTTTCTCCATGCCCTCGATAGGACCTGCAATTTAGAAGAACCCGAAAACCCCCCTTCAAGGTCTTAGTTTCCCGCGCGCCAGGATCATCCGGGTCAAGTCGGCGCGGGCCCCCTCGCTGAGGTGCATCTTCCTCCGCTCCGCCTCGCGGAAGTACTCCGCCGGATCGCGACTGAGGCCATCGGGCGTGGGCGGCAGGCCCTTGCGGATCCGGGCGGCGTTCAGGAAGTGGTAGGGCTCCTTGGCCAGCTCGGGGCTCTGCAGGAAGTGGCGGAAAGTCCACCAGCCCCCCAGCACGAACCATATGCCCAGTGCGGCCACGGCCTTGTGCTGCAGCCAGTGCATGCGTTCCGGCGCCTGTCGCACCTCCTGCCAGGCCACGCCAGCCCAGAGGTTCAGCCCAATGATCGCGGCGGTCAGGAGCAGCGTACCCGTCCAGCCCAGGCTGCCCCAGCCCAGACCCGTGACGGCGATGACCGCCGGGGCCAGCAGCACGCCGAAGATGAGGTTGAGGTGCAGCATGTAGAGGAGCAGCGACTCGGCGCTGGCGGCCTTGACGGGATTGGCGCCGTGCCCCTTGGGCCGCACCAGTTCGATGGCGCCCATGAGGGACCCGCCCAGGAGGATCCAGCCCGCGCGGCCAGCCACACTGGGCAGGGTGGTGTTGGCGATGGCGCCCAGTTCGCCATAGGTGAAGGCGCCCGTGGGGCTGTGCAGCATCCAGATGCCGTTCTCCTGGAGCCACTGGCCGCCCCAGAGCCAGGTCTGCTGGTGGGAGGTGCCCCAGGCCAGCAGCACCGCACCCACCACGGCCAATCCCACGAGAAATTTGGGTTCACTCCACCGGGCCTTGCCCTCGACGGGTTCCACCCGCAGGTGCCGGTAGAGGCCGCCCAGGAAGGCGCCGAAGGCCGGGAAGGCGATCCAGGGGAAGAGCGGGAACAGGGCATTCAACCCCCGGTCGGAATTCCCGTTGAACAGGCCGCGGATGGGCAGCCACATGCCATCCGCCACGCCGTGGGCCCAGAGGTGGGGCGAGACCAGGGGCACGAAGATCGCGATCACCAGGGCGAGGAAGGTGAAGACCCTCGGGCTGCGGACCAGCCGGGCCAGGCCCTGGAAGATCAGCAGGGAGAAGACGATGCACTGGAGCACGTCGACCTTGAACAGCTCCCGCGCCTTCTGCGTGGTGTTCAGCACCGTCCAGTCCGCGGCGGTGAGACCGGGGGCATGCAGGGCGTAGGCGCAGAGCAGGATGAAGCCCAGGCGCCGGGCCGTGTCGGGCCAGAAGGGGCGCAGGGTGTTGTCGGTCCGGAAGGTGGAGATCACGAGGCTGTAGCCCGCGGCCATGGTGAAGCTGGGGGCCACCAGGCCATTGAGGTAGTTCAGCCAGTCCGGCCGGAGGCCGGCGTGCAGCCAGACGTTGACCGCGTGCACCTCGATCATCACGATCACGGCCCAGCCCCGCAGCTGGTCGATCCAGTCGCAGCGTTTGGAAGGAGTCAAGTCGTTCCAGGGGGACATGGGACATTCCTCATGTGGGGTTAGGGAATACTTCGGCTGGACCGAGGAATCCCGAAAGAAAAGCACTCGGGGGAGCCGGGAGATGGAAAGAGGGGTTCGCCGAGAAAGGATGCCACGGCAAGGATGATTTCTCGGCCCCACACCGCCAGCCGCCTGATCCCAGCGGCCGTTTTCAGCGCAAGGCTTCCCGCGAAGACACCTCGTAGGCCTTCAGTACGGCGATCATGTCCTCGTCGCCAAAGCCCATGGCCAGGGCCTGTTCGTGGACGCGCCGGCAGGCATCGGCCAGGGGGGTGGGGATGCCGGAGGCCCGGGCAGCCTCGACCAGTAGCCGGTTGACGTCCAGGACATTCCGGACCGAGGCCTGCGCCGCGAAGTCTCGGCGGGCGATCTTCGGCGCCTTGACCCGCGCCACATCGCTGGCCATGGGGCTCCCCAGCAGGACCTCATTGAACCGGTCCAGGTCCAGGCCCTGCCTGGCCGCGAAGTTCATGGCCTCGGACAGGGCGGTGATCATGGCGATGTTGAAGAGGGCCGTGCTGATCTTCATGAGCGTGCCGCCGGGCACAGCGCCGCAGGGGACGACCTGGCGGCACATGGCCGCCAGGAGCGGGCGCAGGCGCTCCAGATCAGCTGGGTCCCCGGCCATCATGGCCACCAGTTGCCCGGCTTCCGCGGGCTTGCGCGAGCCGGAGACCGGCGCTTCCGCGTAGCGGCCCCCCGCCGCCCGGATCGCGGCCTCCAGCCCTTTCGAATAGGCGGCCGAATGGGTGGCCAGGCTCACGACGAGGCGGCCACTCACGCGCTCGGCGAAAGCAGGTGTGCCCCGGCCAAGCACCTGATCCAGGGCCACCCCATCCACCAGCATGGCGAGGACCACACGGCATCGGGCGAACACCTCGGCGGGCCCGACCGCGAGCAGGGCGCCCGCCTGCACCAGGGCCTCCGCTTTCACCGGATTCCGGTTCCACACGACCAGCGGACCCCCGGCCTTCTGAAGGTTCAGCGCCATGGGTTCGCCCATGGTCCCCGGCACGATGAATCCGATCGTGTCCACGGGTCCCTCCTGATTCCGCTCCGACAAAACCTTCTTACCAAATTGCGTTAAAAAAATAGAAACACTACTTTCCCCACGAAGGCGGAAAGACCACGAAGAACTGCAAGGGAACAAATTTTTTCTTTTCTTCCTGTCTTCCTGTCTTCGTGGTGAATCTTTGCTTTTGAAAGCAGATCCATATCAGTCTCTGGCTTTGATGAAGGCCGCCACCGTGCGATCGATGTCCTCCGGGGTGGTGGCCCAGGAGCACACGCTCAGCCGGATGGCCGTCTCCCCCTGCCAGGTGGTGCCACCGCACCAGCACTCGCCGGAAGCCTGAAGGCGCTGCAGCGTGGCGAGGGTGTGCTCGCCCGTGTCGCAGGCCACCAGCACCTGATTGAACACGACCTCGTTCAGGATGCGGAAGCCGGCATGTCGCAACAGCCCTGAGGCCTGCCGGGCCCGGTCGCAGAGACCTTCCACCAGCTCGGCCGTGCCCCGCCTGCCCAGGATCCTCAGGGTCGCCCATAGCTCAATGCCCCGCCCGCGCCGGGACATCTCCGGGGTGTAGAGCATCCCGTCGCGCTGCTCGCTGTAGACGATGTAGGCGCCGGTGTTCTGCATGGCCATCATCGCGGCTTCGGGGTGCCGGCAGAGGAGGATGCCGCAATCGTACGGGGCATTCAGGGTCTTATGCGCATCCACGGACCAGGAGTCGGCCCGTGCCGCATCCTTCACCAGATGGCGCAGGCGCGGGGAGGCCGCGGCCCACAGCCCGAAGGCGCCATCCACGTGCACCCAGGCGCCCGCTGCCTGCGCCCGGTCGCAGATCGCGTCGAAGGGATCGAAGGACCCCGTGTTCACGTTTCCGGCCTGGGCGAGGACCAGGGTGTGCCCGTCGAGCGGAGGCAGAGCGCCCGCCAGCATCCGTCCCTGGCCATCCACGGGTACCAGCTCTACCCGTTCCCGGCCCAGGCCCAGCAGGGCCAGGGCCTTGAACGCGGTACTATGGGCCTCGGCTCCGATCACGACACGGATGGGAGGGGCGCCAAAGAGTCCCTTCGCGTTGACGTCCCAGCCTTGCCGGCGCAGCAGCTCCTGGCGGGCGGCGGCGAGCCCAACGACGGTGGCCGTGGAGGTCCCGCCCACGAAGCCCGCCACGCATCCAGAAGGCAGCCCCAGCAGATCAATGAGCCACGCTTGGCAGACGGCTTCCAGCTTCGAGGCCACCGGCGACATGACATAGAGGGCGGCGTTCTGGTCCCAGGCATCCGCCAGCCATTTTGCGGCCACCACCGGCGGCAGCACGCCGCCGGTCACGAACCCGAAGTAGCGTCCCCCCGTGGTGACCGTCGTGGCGGGAGAGCCCAGGTCATGGAGCTGGCGCAGCATGGCGGCGGGATCGCAGGGTTCGTCCGCAAGAGGCCCATCGAAGCCGGCGAGGCCGGCCAGGGCGGTTTCCGAGGGGAAGACGGGCTGATCCTGGACGCCCTGCAGGTAGTCGCAGGCCATGGCCCCGGCCCTTTCGAAGAAGCCCCGATCCGCGGCGTTCGCAAACATCTGCTGCTGGAGGCCTGGCGCTCGGCTCATGGCTAGCTCTCCTGGAGGATGGGTGGCCGGGGTGATGAGTGGGAACCCTGGGTTCACGACCGATTCCATGGGATGCCCATGGTCGCTCCCTTTGGCCGCTATCATGCCCCATGCTGCCGACGGTTCTCCAGTCACGTCTGGCCCAGGCGCGGGGTTCCCTGCTCCTGTGCCGGGGCTGTCTGGTCCCCGTGGGCAGAGGCGCGGAGGCCGGTCTCTGTGCCCATTGCTGGGACGGTCTGCGGATTCTGCCCGAGGGGCGCTGTCCTCGCTGCGCCCTGGCCCATGCGGACGGGGACTGTCCGGAGGTCGTGGCTTGGGACCTGGGCGATGCCCTCTGAGACTACCACGGCGGCCGCCCGCCCCTGGGCGCCCTGCTGCTGCCCGGCATCAAGCAGGGGGAAACTGGGTGGCGCAAGGCGCTGCTGGGGCGGCTGGCCCGGGCGCCCCTGCCGGCATGGACCGCCGAGGTGGACCACGTGACCGCGGTGCCCAGCACGCCACTCCATCGCTTCCTGCGCGGCTTCGACCTCAGCGCGGAGGCCGGACGGCTGATCGCCGAGCGCATCGGTCGGTCCTTTGACCCCCTGCTGGCCAAGGGCTGGCTCAGCGGCCGCCAGGCTTCGCGCACAGAGACCCAGCGGCGGCGGCTGTCCCGGAAGGCCATCCGCCTGCAGCCCGGGGCCTCGCCCCAGGGCATCATCCTGCTGGTGGACGACGTCTGGACCACGGGCACGACCCTGCTGCGCTGCGCCCAGGCCCTGCAGGAGGGCGGTGCCGAGGAGGTCCGCGTGCTGACGCTGTTCCGGGCGATGTAGCCCGGGACTCAGGCCAACGGTTGCCGCAACGGCACCGTCCCCTTGGCCGCGCGCAGGTAGGAAGCAGGCCAGGGCACTTCGGCGCCTAGTTCCTGCGCGGCGCGCAGGGGCCAGCGGGGGTTGCGCAGCAGCTCGCGGGCCAGCAGGACGAGATCCGCGGAGCCCTCGGCAAGGATCTGTTCGGCCTGTTCGGGCTCAGTGATGAGGCCCACGGCGCCGGTGGGGAGGCCTGCCTCGGCGCGGATCCGCGCGGCGAAAGGCACCTGGTAGCCGGGACCCAGGGCGATCTTCTGGTGCGGCACCAGGCCGCCGGAGGAACAGTCCATCAGATCCACGCCCAGCGCCTTGAGTTCCTTGGACAGGGCCACGGACTGGTCCAGATCCCACCCGCCTTCCGCCCAGTCCGTGGCTGAGATGCGCACCAAGAGGGGCATTTCCTCAGGCAGGATGCTGCGCAGGGCGCCGACGACTTCGCGGACCAGACGGGTGCGGTTCTCGAAACTGCCGCCGTAGGCATCCGCGCGATGGTTCGACAGGGGTGACAGGAACTGGTGCAGCAGGTAGCCGTGGGCGGCGTGGACCTCGATGACCTGGAAGCCTGCGGCGATGGCCCGGCGGGCCGCATCCATGAAGGCGTCGATCACGGCGATGATGCCGGCCTCGTCGAGGGCCGTGGGCACGGTCCAGGCCGGGTCGAAGGGGAGGGCGCTGGGGGCCACGGGCGTCCAGCCCCCGGCGGCGGATGGCACGCTGCCGCTGCCCCGCCAGGGGGCGAAGGTCGAGGCCTTGCGGCCCGCGTGGGCCAGCTGGATGCCGGGCACGGCGCCCTGGGCCTTGATGAAGTGGACGATGCGGGCTAGCGCCTCTGCCTGGGCCATGTTCCAGAGGCCCAGGTCCTCCGGGCTGATGCGCCCTTCGGGCAGGACTGCCGCGGCCTCGGTGAGCACCAGCCCCGCGCCCCCCTGGGCCAGTCCGCCCAGGTGGACCAGGTGCCAGTCGCTAGGCAGCCCGTCCGTGGCCTGGTACTGGCACATGGGCGACACCGCGATGCGATTGGGCAGCGTGAGGCCGCGAAGGGTGAGGGGTTGGAAGAGGTGGGTCATGGGGGCTCCGGGCGGGCTCAGAATGGGGCCCCTGCCCCATTCTGAGTTAGGGTAGGGCGCGTGGGGTTCGTTTTATTCGTTATTGAGGTGGAACATGCACGGTGGTTCCAACGGTCAGCCGATCCGGATCTGGGTGGATGACCGGGAGGCGAGGGGGTCCGAGCTGGCCTCTCAATTAGCGGAGATGGAGGGCGTATCCGTTACCGTAAAGCGCCTTCGTACGGGAGATTACCTCATTGAAGGCAAGGCCGTGCTGGAGCGGAAGCGAGTAAGGGATTTCCTCGAGAGCCTTCGGCGAGGACGCCTGTTTAGCCAGGCAACTCGACTGGCAACTTCGCCGTGGCGCCCTTTCCTTATTCTGGAAGGGCCATCCCATGAATGGCGGCAGGCAGGCGTGACCCGAGAGGGCATCCAAGGCGCTCTCGTGGCCCTGGCCATCGGGTTCGGCATTCCTGTCCTCCGGTCCCAAAATGAAGATGAAACGGCGCGATTGATCCTCTTCACGGCACGGCAGCTTCATTCGACAGCAAAAGTTGCCATCCGGCGCCCGGGGCGCCGCATCCATGGCAAGCGTGCCCGTCAGGTCTATATTCTTACGGGCATACCAAAAGTGGGACTCACAAGAGCCCGTCGACTGCTTAATCATTTCGGGACGATCGAAGGTGTGATGACGGCAAGCCCGAAGGATTTGACCGAAGTGGAAGGCATCGGAACGCAAACGGCCCAGCAGATCCACTGGGCCGTTCACGAAACCACTACTCCCTATCTTTCCTAACTCGGGGCGCATCGCGCCCCGAGCCGGATGGAACTACAGCCCTAAAACCCGACGTACCTCTGCCTCCAACACCCCTTCGCGGATCTCCGCCAGTTCATAGCGGGCCCGGGTCATGGGCTTGGACACCTTCAGGACGCGGGTGAGGTCGATGGGCGTGCCACTGAGCACCACGTCGCAGGGCGTGGCCTCGATGGTGGCTTCGAGGTCCCGGATCTGGTGTTCCCCATAGCCCATGGCGGGGAGGATGCCCTTGGCGTTGGGGTACTTCCGGTAGGTGGCGGCGATGGAGTCCACGGCGTAGGGCGTGGGATCCACGATCTCCTGGGCCCCCGCGGCCTTGGCGGCCACGACGCCCGCGCCATAGGACATGGACCCGTGGGTGAGGGTGGGGCCGTCCTCGATGACCAGGGCGCGCTTGCCCTTCACCAGCTCCGGCCGGTCGCAGGTGACGGGGCTGTTGGCGCGGATGACGCGGGCCTTTGGATTCACCTTCGCGGCGTTGGCCTCGATGGCCTTGATGTCCGCCTCCTTCGCGCTGTCGCACTTGTTGATGAGGATGATATCGGCCATGCGGAAATTGGCCTCGCCCGGGTGGTAGGCCATCTCGTGGCCGGAGCGGAGGGGATCGGCGATGCAGATATGCAGGTCGCTCTTGTAGAAGGGCAGATCATTGTTGCCGCCGTCCCAGAGGATCACGTCCGCCTCCTGCTCGGCGCGGCGGATGATCTGCTCATAATCCACACCTGCGTAGACCACGAAGCCGTTGTCGATGTGCGGCTCGTACTCCTCGCGTTCCTCGATGGTGCATTCCTGCTGGTCCAGGTCGCCGTAATTCGCAAAGCGCTGGCAGGCCTGCTTGGCCAGGTCGCCATAGGGCATGGGGTGGCGGATGGCCACCACCTTCTTCCCCAGCTTCTTGAGGATGTTGCTGATGAAGCGTGTGGTCTGGCTCTTGCCCGCGCCGGTGCGCACGGCCGTGATGCCTATGACCGGCTTCGACGACTGGATCATGGTCTTGTCCGCGCCCAGCAGTTCGAAGTCGCAGCCATGGGCGATGCAGAGGCTCGCCAGGTGCATCACGGTGGCGTGGGTGACATCGGAATAGGAGAACACCGCGACATCCACCTTCTCGCGCTGGATCAGGTCCATCAGGTCGGATTCATCAAAGATGGGGATGCCTTTGGGGTAGAGCTTCCCGGCCAGCACGGCGGGGTAGCGGCGGCCAGCGATGTCCGGGATCTGGGTGGCGGTGAAGGCCACCACCTGGTAGTCCGGGTTGTCCCGGTAGACGGTATTGAAATTATGGAAGTCGCGTCCTGCGGCCCCCAGGATCACCACGCGTCGTGTCGCCATGACACTATGCCTCTCGGTCCAGCGATGGGCCGACACGCTCGGTGGTGGCAGTCCTGGCCCAGTCGCGACCCAGGGAGGATAGCCCTCTTGGCGACGGGAGGTGAACGGAGTTGTGGCTTGAATCACAAACGAAGCAAGGGCCTAAGTTTTCCCAACGCCCCTTCCAGCCCCTCTCTCGGCCATACTCCGTCTGTGGTTCATGTCATGAGCTTGAACTTCACAGTTGAGCCTTACGGATCAAAGCGCAAGGGTTCGTGCCCAACCTTCGATGCCCTCGGCGAGGTTCGGGATCCCCGGGCCAAAGCGGTCGGCGCCCACCCAGTGGAGGTTGGGGGGAAACTCCGTGAGCAGCCCGGCCACCCGGGCGTCGTGGCCTGGTTCCATCAGGGGGAAGGCCGCAGGACAAGGCTCCTCCCGCACCTGGACGGGGTCTGACAACTCCGGCAGCCAGCGCTGGAGTTCCCCGAAGACGCCGGGCCAGGCCTCCAGGGGGGGGTCCACCGGAAAGGCGCCGCCCACATAGGTTCGAACCTGGATGAGGCCCGGCACGCCCCTGGGATCATCGGACGCGAAGGACACGGCGCCGAGGAGGCCGCGTCCCTCAGGGGGATGGATGAGCAGGCCGATGCCACGCTCCCAACCCTTCACCATGGCGTGGCGGCTGTGCCAGACGCGGAGATCCAGGCGGGGAATGGCCTCCAAGGCCTGGGCGGCGACCGGCGCCATGGTCCCCAGCAGCTCCGAGACCACGGGGGAGGGCAGGGCCAGCACCACCGCATCCGTGTCGGAAATCAAGCTGTCACCGTGGATCCGCCAGCGGCCCCCGGGAAGGGGCTCCAGGGCCAGGGCGGGGCGACGGGTCCGCACGCATCCGACCGCGGTGGCCAGGGCCCGCGCGAGGGCGCCCGTTCCGCCCAGGGGCAGGCGGTCGTGCTCGGGTCCAGCCCTCAGGCCGCCAATCAGCAGGCCACCCATGGCTTCCAGGCACCGCAGGCGCGGCAGCGCCCCCGCACTGATGCGCTCCGGCGGGGCCGCGAGAACCCCTGCCACCAGGGCCGGCAGCAGCTCCCGGGCGAAGCCCGTCCCGAGGCGGCGGGCGAAGAAAGCGTGCAGGGTTTCATCAGCTCCGTTACCTGTGGGAATGAAGGGTTCCACCAGCATCCGCGCCCAGTCGCCGGGGCCGATCCCGGGGGCCTGCAGCAGGCCGATGATGGTGGCCGGACTGGGATGTCGCCGTCCTTCCTTGCCCAGCCAACGCGGGCCCTTGGGGCTGGAGGGACGCAGCTCAAGATTCAACTCGCGCAGCAGGCGCGCCAGGGCGCTGCCGCGACCCACCCGCAGCGATTGTGGACCGCGCTCCAGAAAACCGGGTTCGCCCTGGGGACCCGGCCAGGAAAGGGTCTGGGCCCAGCCGCCCACCGCCGGGGAAGCCTCCCACACCTCGATCTCCAGGCCTCTCCTTTGCAGATGCCAGGCCGCCAGAAGGCCGGACATCCCGCCCCCCAGGATGATCGTGCGATGGGTGGTTCCCCTGTTCGTGCTCACATCGCTCCGGAAGCTGCCGCTTCCGGAGTATGAAACAGAAAATGGGATGCCAAGCTCGGCACGCGGTGAATCTATTCTTCCGCGGGGATGTTCAGAGCAAGATCCTTACCTTGTCTGAGAACCAGCCATGTCTGGGCCGCATTTAGGTTAGATAGGGCTGTGGCGGAATGCAGGGTCAATGCCTGCCCCTTCAAGGAACCGATGGCGAGCACTTCATCACCTTCCTTGGCGCCCCCCTTGGCCCAGCGGCTGATGGGATTGACTCGCCAGACCATGAGTCGGTTTCCAGCAGGCCGTCGCTCCCAGATTAGGGGTGGCCGTCTTGGCGCCTTCCGGTAAGGCAGGTTGCCTTGGGCATCCAGGGTGAACGTGACCCAGTAATCGATGAAGTCCAGTCCCATAGGTGCGGCACACAAGACCTCCCGGCCGATCACCGCGCCGCCTTCGCCGGGTTTCACCAGATCCAGCGAAACCTTCATCCAGGCCTTACCGCCGGATTCCAGACAATCCATCTTTACGGTGTTGCCCTGCTTTAGTTCGCCGGACACGCCGCCATAGAAAAAGGGTTCCGAGGGGATCGATGATCCGGGGTCTCCGGGCATCTGAAAGCCACCGTTGCCACCGGTGTCCAGCGTGCAGGGCACATCCGTTCCTGCCACCTTCACCGTGAGTGTGGGATGGCCACTTGAGTTAATAGCCAGGGGGACACGATGCCCCTGAGTGTCTTGCCACCAGCGGATCTCGCCAGCAGACACGTCCAGCACGAAGCGTGTTCCCTGCAGGAAGTTCATGCCGAGGATGCCGTCCACGGGTTCGTCCTGGAGGCGTCCTAGCATCGTGTTCTTTAGGTCCATGCGGTAGGCTGTCAAGTCCTCCCGCGCCATGCCCGCGAAGTCAAGGTGCTTCAGGCACGTGATCCGGGTGGCGATGGCCTTTCCTACGCCATCATTCACCGTGCTGGTGACGCCTTTGTTTTTCTCAGGTTCCTCCCAGACGAAATCTAGCGGCACGCTTGGGTCGATGACGCACATCGTGGCCCCAGTGTCGAATATGAAACGGAAATCCCGGTCTGGAACGCCCGGCTTCTTTGCGGAAAGACGCACCTTCACGATCAGGTTGCCGACTTCGTCAACTGTCACGGGCGTGGCCTCTCCTTTGGGGCGCACGTCAGCCTTCATTGGAAGGCCAAGACCGAGGAACAATCCAGACACCCAAGTGATTTTCCAGATTCTGGACATTGGCAACTCACTGTTCCTGTAGATTTTCAGGATACTAGGGTCACCCGTGCCTGGCTCCAGAAGCGGTGCTTCCGGAGTATGAAACAGGTGGGCCCATCTCAGGTGGCGCTCAGGTGATGGTGCCTTCCCGGGGGCGCTCTCGGAGGCCATGGGCGTGGGCGAACAGGGCCTGGATCAGCGGCAGATCCTGCTCCAGATTCCCGCTCGGCCTGAACAGGGGCATCAGGTGAACCACATGCTCCCGGTAGTCGAAGGCCACCGGGAAGATGGGCACCCCGGCTCCGGTCGCGATCGAATGGAAGCCCGATTTCCAGCGGCTCACGCCTTTGCGCGTGCCCTCGGGCGCCAGGGCGAGCAGGAGGGCGGGGGCCGCCTCGAAGGCCTTCACGCAGGCCCCGACCACGCCGTGGCTGGCCCGGCGATCCACCGGAATGCCCCCCAGCCACTGGAAGAAGCCCTTGAGCGGGGTTTTGAAGAGGGAGTGTTTGCCGAGCCAGGACACGCGCAGTTCCAGCGCGAAGACCACGGCCACGCCCAGGGAGAAATCCCAGTTCGACGTGTGGGGAGCCACGATGGCGACGAACTTGGGGTCCGTCGGGAAGGTCCCCTCGATCCGCCACCCCGAAAGACGCAGGTACGCCCGACCGATGGCCTGCCAGAGCCAGCCTCTGGACTGGCGAAGCGCTGCGGGGGGGACCGGGAATTCCGTGGGCTGCTGCAACCGTTTCCTCGCGGGGAGTCTCGTTCTTCGTTCGCTAAGTCAGAGATGGGGCCTCACAGCTTAACCGGGATGAACCGATGCGAGCCTCGGCAGGCGCCTGCTTCAGGAATTCAGGTCTTCCCGCCTCGCCGCAAACTTGCGGGAATCCTGGCCCTCCTGAACGCTGCGCCACGAACATGCGGCATCCTGATCCGGCCACCCTGGGAAACTGGGGCGAGAGTGCCCTGCCCGGAGGATCCCCATGAAAGTCCTAGCCCTCAACGGAAGTCCCAGGAAGAACGGCAACACCCAGCTTCTGCTGGAAGCGGTGCTGGGACCTCTCGCCCTGGCTGGTTGGGACACGGAACTCGTGCAGATCGGCGGCAGAAACCTCCACGGCTGCCTGGCCTGCGGCCAGTGCTGGGAGAAGCGGGACAACCACTGCTCCTACGGCAAGGACGAGTTCAACGCTGTCTTCGAGAAGATGCGGCAGGCGGATGCCATTGTGCTGGGCTCGCCCACCTACTTTGCGGATGTGACCAGTGACCTGAAGGCCCTCATCGACCGGGCGGGCTTCGTGGCCCTGGCCAACGGTTGCGCCTTCGGGGGCAAGATCGGTGCAGCCGTGGTGGCCGCCCGGCGCGGCGGCGCCACCCATGCCTTCGATACCATCAACCATCTGTTTCTCATCTCGCAGATGGTCGTGCCCGGATCCACCTACTGGAACCTGGGCTACGGGCTGGAACCCGGCACCGTGTCGAAGGATACCGAGGCCCTGGGCAACATGGCCCACCTGGGCCAGGCCATCGACTGGCTCGGCAAGGCCATGCAGCGGAGCGCCACGCGCTACCCGATCCGGAGCATGGGCGAGGCATGAATGAAGGGGGACCCAGGGCCTACCCGGCCTATCCGTTGCGCTGCTGTCGGATGGGCATCGCCCGAAGGCCATTCCGTCTCAGCGGAAACACAGCGGGCGCCTGTCGGCGCCCGCATCGCGTGTGCTCCGCCCGTCTACTTGGAGGCGACGTAGGCCTTCAATCCAGCCGACGTCGGTTTCATTGCTTTTTCGCCCTTGTGCCAGTTGGCGGGGCAGACTTCGCCGTGCTCTTCGCTGAAGTCCACGGCATCGAGGAGGCGCAGCACTTCCTCTACGCTGCGGCCCAGGTCGTTGTGGTTCACGGTGATGTGCTTCAGGATGCCGTCCTTGTTGATGATGAACAGGCCGCGCAGGGCGATGCCGATGGGCAGCAGGACGTTGTAGTCCTGGGCGATGGTCTTGTTCAGGTCGGACACCAGGGGGAAGGTGACGCCCTGGATGCCACCTTCCTTGCGGGGGGTGTTGACCCAGGCGTGGTGGCTGAACTTGGAATCCACGCTCACGCCGATAACCTGGGTCTTCCGGGCCTCGAACTCCTTGAGGGAATCGGCAAAGGCCAGGATCTCGGTGGGACAGACGAAGGTGAAATCGAGGGGGTAGAAGAACAGGACGACCTTCTTGCCCTTGTAGTCGGAAAGCGAGACCTGCTTGAACTCGCCGTTGACGAGGGCGTCGGCCTTGAAGTCGGGTGCGGGCTGGGTGACGAATGCGGCCATGGTGCCTCCATTTCGGGGATTCGCCCCGGGGGTTTCGGTAGGAATAATCAGGCTACGCCCGAGCACCAGGGGGTTCAAGAAAAATTCCGACTAAATTAGTCGAATATACAAACCCTGTGGGTCAACTGAGAGGGCGGCAGGAGGGGCCCTTGGCGCTCCGCATTGCCGCTCTGTCAACGGGAAGATCCAGCCAAAATGGGTCTAAATGCCCCGTGATACGCTCCGAGGTTTCGGGTTTCCGAGGCGTGCATGCAGCCCATCCAGCTTTCTGTCTTTTCTGAGACCGCCCGCCTCAAGCAGGTGGTCGTGCACAACCCCGGTCCCGAGGTGGATCAGATGGTGCCCGGAATGATGGAGAAGCTGCTCTTCGACGACATCCTCTACGGCGACCTGGCGCGGCACGAGCACGGCCAGTTCCGGCGGGTGCTGGCCAAGGTGGCCGACGAGGTGCTGGACGTGCAGGATCTGTTCATCGAATCCCTCCAGGACGAGGGCGTGAAGCGGGCCTTCATCAGGGACCTGCAGCGGCTGGTGGGGCTGCCGGACGAGACCTGCGACCTGCTGCGCGACCTGAGCCCGGCCGAGGCGGCCCGCAGCGTCATCGGCGGCGTCCCCTGGGACGATATGCCGAGCCACACCCGCTGGGAGGAGGAATTCGACTACCGGGTGCGCCCCATCCCGAACCTCCTGTTCATGCGGGATCCGGCCTCCGTCATCGGGGATGGCTACTGCGTGAACTCCATGGCCACCTGGGCCCGGGAGCGGGAGCCGCTCATCCTCAGCTATGTCTTCCGCCACCATCCCCGGCTGCAGCACCATACGGACCAGGACAAGTGGTTCGACCAGGTGACGCCGCTGATCCGGGGCGAGATCAAGGCGCCCGTGAGCCTGGAGGGAGGTGACATCCAGGTGCTCAGCCGCAAGGTGCTAGTCGTGGGTTGCAGCGAGCGCACGCAGGCCGACGCGATCCACCTGTTGGCCGAAAGCCTGCGGGCCCACCGGGCCGGGAACGAGACCAGCTTCGACCACCTGCTCATGGTGCTCATGCCGAACAAGCGCAGCGCCATGCACCTGGACACCATTTTCACCCGCATCAGCGGGGACGAGTGTCTGGTCTACCCGCCCTATTTCCTGCAGGGCAGCCGGGAACTCCTGAACGTCACCAGCATCGACCTGCGCCACGGTGAGCTGCGCATGAGCACCCAACCGGGCCTGCTCCGGTCGCTCAAGGCCGTGGGCATCCCGCTGGAGCCCATTTTCTGCGGCGGGAGGGATCCCATCCTCCAGCAGCGGGAGCAGTGGACCGACGGCGCCAACGCCTTCTGCCTCGCCCCGGGTGTCATCACCAGCTATGGCCGCAATATCGCCACTGGCGAGGCCCTCGACAAGGCCGGCTACCGTGTGGTGACGGCGGAGCAGGTGCTGACGGAGGCCAGCCTGAACCTGCTGGACGGGACGAAGTACCTGGTCCAGATCGAGGCCAGCGAGCTGAGCCGGGCCCGGGGCGGCCCGCGCTGCATGACCATGCCCCTTTCCAGGGAGGATGCTTGAACACTCATCCCGTGCTGGCGGATCTGGACCGGGCCCCGGCCCTTCGCAGGCCGGATGTGGATTGTGATTCTGCGGTGGTGACCGACTTCCCCATCCATGGCTCCAGCGCCCATCGAATCTCCCCAGTCCGAGTGGTGCAAATGCTGGGAATGCTGGTCAAGGAATCCTGAACCCGGTTGCTGTTAAGCTTCAAATGCGCGCCTCGTAATTCCGAGGCGCCCCTTTTTTTATGGCCCACGTGAATCCAACTCCCACTCCGACCCTCCGGCACCGCCTGGAGTACGGGCTGTTCCGCCTGCTGGATGGCGTGATCGGCCGCCTGCCCTGGGCCACGGTGCAGGCCCTGGGAGAGGCGGCGGGCACGGTCTTCTACTTGGTGGACCCCCGGCATCGCCGGATTGTCCGGGAGAACATGCGTTTCGCGGATCTGGGCCTGGATGAAGCGCAGACCCGGGCCATGTCCCGCGCCTGTTTCCGCCATTTCGGCGCCCTCTTCGTGGGCCTGTTGCGCCTGCGCCGCGCTACCCCGGAGGAACTCGACCGCTGGATCAAGGTGGAAGGGCTGGAGCACTTCGATGCCGCCCAGGCGGGCGGCAAGGGCTTCATCCAGCTCACGGGCCACTATGGCAACTGGGAGGCCATCGCCCTGGCCCAGAGTCGCTGTGGCCGTACCTTGGACGCCATCGGGCGGGAACTGGACAACCCGCTGCTGGAGCCCATCTCCCTGGGCTTCCGCACCCGGTTCGGCAACCGAGTGATCCTCAAGGCCGGAGCCATGCGCGACACGCTGAAAGCCCTCAAGGCCGGTCGCGGCGTGGGTTTCCTGCTGGACCAGGATGCCCTCACCAGCGGCATCTTCGTCCGCTTCCTGGGCCAGTGGGCCTCCACCTTCGGCACCGCCGGCAGCCTTGCAGCGCGCTACGGCCTGCCAGTGCTCCCGGTCTTCAGCTGGCCCAACCCCGACGGCACCACCACCGTGCGCTTCGAGCCCCCCTTCCAAGTGCCTGTGACCGGCGATGCCGCCCGGGACACCTGGGTGGCCACCCAGCTCATGACGTCCTGCATCGAGACCCAGATCCGGAAGGACCCTCGCTGGTGGTTCTGGATGCACCGCCGATTCAAGACCCGGCCCGGGGAGGGAAACCCCCTTCCCGCTCCGCTTCCGCCCCAAGAGTGGGTAGAATCGGTTCAAACCTCCCTCGATTGACCGGGCCCATCGGCCCGCCTTTTTTTACCCCCCTTTTCCGGAAGTCCCCATGCCCAAGCACGTGCTCGTGAAGCTCGAGAAAGAACTCAAGGCCATCAAGCAGGCCCTCCTGGTGGACATCCCCCAGGAGATCGCCCGGGCGGCCGGACAGGGCGACCTGTCAGAGAATGCCGAATACGAGCAGGCCCTGGCCAAGCGGGACATGTTCCAGAATAAGCTCGTCACCCTGGAGAAGCGCATTTCCGAGGTGGCCAGCCTGGACATCAGCCGCCTCCCCAAATCCAGGGCGGCCTACGGTTCCAAAGTCACCATCCTCGACCTGGATTCCGAGGAGGAGTTCACCTACACGCTGGTGCTTCCGGAGGAACTGGATGGCCATGCCCAGCATCTCAGTATCAGCTCCCCCATCGGCATGGCGCTGGTGGGCCAGGAACAGGGGAACGAGGTGCGCGTCCAGATCCCCGCGGGAATCCGGCGCTTCGAGATCCTGGCACTCAAGACCATTCACGATGTAGCCTAGATCGTCCCCAGGAGGGGAGTGCCTGATGAATAAATATAAGCGCGAGCAAAAATGCTCCTTCTGCGGCAAGGAGCCCCACGAGGTGGAGCAGCTGCTCGCCGGGCCGGAGGCCTTCATCTGCAACGAGTGCCTGGAGGCCGGGCAGCTGCAGCTGCGCATGAGCCGCCAGGGCAAGCCCCTGGGCAAGCATGAGGCCCGCCTCAGCCGGCCCAAGGAAATCAAGGCCTTCCTGGACGACTACGTCATCGGTCAGGAGGCCGCCAAGAAGCGCCTGAGCGTGGCCGTGTACAACCACTACAAGCGCATCCTCACCCCCCGCAAGGCCCTAGGCGCCACCGAGGTCGAGCTGTCCAAGAGCAACATCCTACTCCTGGGTCCCACGGGCACGGGCAAGACCCTGCTGGCCCAGACCCTGGCCCGGTTCCTGGACGTGCCTCTGGCCATGGCGGACGCCACCACCCTGACCGAAGCCGGCTACGTGGGCGAGGACGTGGAGAACATCCTCACCAAGCTGCTCCAGGCCGCCAACTACGATGTGGAACGGGCCCAGCGGGGCATCGTCTTCATCGATGAAATCGACAAGGTGGGGCGGAAGAGCGAGAATCCCAGTATCACCCGCGATGTGAGCGGCGAAGGCGTGCAGCAGGCCCTGCTGAAGCTGGTGGAGGGCACCATCGCCAACGTGCCGCCCCAGGGCGGCCGCAAGCACCCCCACCAGGAGTTCATTCAGCTGGACACCAGCAACATCCTGTTCATCTGTGGCGGCGCCTTCGTGGGCATCGATGACATCATCAAGCAGCGCATCCGGGCCAAGGCCGTGGGGTTCGGCTCCACACCCTCCTCCAAGGACGACAAGGAGAACCTGCTTCGCCTGGTGGAGCCCGAGGACATCATCAAGTTCGGCCTCATTCCCGAGCTGGTGGGCCGCCTGCCGGTGGTGGCAGGCCTCACCCCCCTGGACCGCGAGGCCCTGGTGGCCATCCTCACCCAGCCCAAGAACGCCATCACCAAGCAGTTCGTGAAGCTCTTTGACATGGACGATGTGGACCTGAGCTTCGAGGAGGGCGCCATCGACGCCATCGCCGAGCAGGCCCTCACCCGCAAGCTGGGCGCCCGCGGCCTCCGCAGCCTGGTGGAACAGATCCTGCTGGAGCCCATGTACGAGCTGCCCTCGGACAAGCGCACCTCCCGCGAGACCCTCCGCATCACCCGCCAGAAGGTCGAGGAGGTCATGGGCCTTCCCTCCCACCAGATCTCCGCCGCCGGTTGAAGCGAGGCGAACCTTGGCCGTTCCCAAGACTCTCACCCTGCCTGCCATTCCCATCCGGGACATGGTGCTGTTCCCCGGCGCGCGCGTGCCCTTCGTGGTGGGACGGTCGGCCTCGGTGCGCACGCTGGAACTGGCCATCAAGGCTGGCGACCACCTGCTGATGCTCACGCAGAAGGACGCCAAGGTGGAAACGCCGGGCCAGGATGATCTCTACGCCATCGGCACCCTGGCCCTGGTAGAATCGGTCATCGCGCTGCCCAAGGACTACTACAAGGTGGGCGTGAAGGGCATCGCCCGGGTGAACCTGCGCCGCTACGACGACAGAGGAGAGGTCATCCAGGCCGAGGCCTACTTGCTGCCGGAGCCCTCCCAGGCTGCGGGCGGATCCCTCCAGGCCTTCCTCCAGGCGGTGGAAACCTTCCTGGGCCGCAACTCCGACGCCTCGCGTCTGCTGAGCATGGACCAGATCCGCGAGCTACCCCTGGGCAAGGCCATCGACACCGTGGCTGGGCTCGTGCCCGCCGAGGTGAAGCAGAAGCAGGAGATCCTTGAACAGCTGGAGATCGGTCCGCGACTTGAGACCCTCCTGCACCTGCTGGAACTGGATTCGGCCCGCTCTGAGGTAGACCGCACCCTGGATGAGAAGACCCGTCAGCGCATGGATCAGGACCACAAGCAGTACGTGCTGAACGAGAAGATGCGCGTCATCCAGCAGGAGCTGGGCAAGAAGGAAGAAAAGGACGAATCCACGCGCCTCAGGGACCAGATCGAGGCCGCCGGGATGAGCCCCGAGGCCAAGGGGAAGGCCCTGGAGGAGCTGGAGCGCCTGGAGGCCATGCCCCCCCAGAGCGCGGAGGCCACCGTCAGCCGCACTTATCTGGACTGGCTGCTGGCCCTGCCCTGGAAGGCCATGGCCGATGAACGCCTGGACCTGGTGGAGGCCGAGCGAGTACTGGACGAGGACCACTCCGGTCTCGACAAGATCAAGGCCCGCATTCTTGAGCACCTGGCCGTCATGGCCCGGCTGCAGCAGGATCCGGCCAAGGCCGGCGACGGGAACCAGCGACCCCTCCGCGGCCCGATCCTCTGCCTGGTGGGCCCCCCGGGCGTCGGCAAGACTTCGCTAGCCCGCAGCATCGCCAGGGCCCTGAACAGGCCCTTCGTGCGGCTGTCCCTGGGTGGCGTGCGGGACGAGGCCGAGATCCGCGGCCATCGGCGCACCTACATCGGCTCCATGCCCGGCCGCATCATTTCGTTGATGAAGAAGGCCAAGGTCCGCAATCCGCTCATGCTGCTGGACGAGATCGACAAGATGGCCTCGGATTTCCGCGGCGATCCCAGCAGTGCTCTGCTTGAGGTGCTCGATCCCGAGCAGAATGCGGCCTTCCAGGACCACTACCTGGACGTGGGCTTCGACCTGAGCCAGGTGCTCTTCCTGGCCACGGCCAACGTGCGCCACCAGATCCCCGAGCCCCTGGAGGACCGCCTGGAGGTGCTGGAGCTCAGCGGCTACACCACCAAGGAGAAACTGGCCATCGCTGAACAGCACCTGCTCCCCCGCGCCCTCGAAGGCCATGGCATGAAGGACATGGGCGTGCATTTCGAGAAGGCCGCCCTGGAGAAGCTCGTGCAGTCCTACACTCGCGAAGCGGGTGTGCGCCAGTTCGAGCGGGAGATCGCCAACATCCTCCGCAAGCTGGCGCGGCACACACTGCAGCCGGAAAAGGGGGTGCCCTTCGATCCCCTCATTACGGCCGACCGCGTGCCGAAACTGCTGGGGCCCGAGAAGATTCTGGAAAGCCGTGCGGAAGACACGGCCCCGCCAGGCCTCGTGAATGGCCTGGCCTGGACCCCCACGGGCGGCGACCTGCTGACCATCGAGGCCGCCGTGCTGCCGGGCAAGGGTGTCCTCAAGCTCACCGGAAAGCTGGGCGAGGTCATGCAGGAGAGCGCCAACCTGGCCTTGAGCTACGTGCGCGCCCGGGCCGAGCGCCTGGGCCTGAAGCGCGACTTCCTCGACACGGTGGACCTGCATGTCCATGTGCCCGAGGGCGCCATTCCCAAAGACGGTCCCAGCGCCGGGATCACCCTGGCCACGGCCCTGATCTCGGTGCTGACGGGCATTCCCGCCCGGGCGGACATGGCCATGACCGGCGAGCTGACGCTGCGGGGCCGGGTGCTGCCCATCGGCGGGCTGAAGGAAAACCTCCTCGCCGCCCACCGGCAGGGGCGCAAAGCCGTGCTGATCCCCAGTGAGAACGCCCGGCATCTCGAAGAGGTACCCGCCGAGGTCCGCGAGCAGCTCAGCATCCACCTGGTCAGCCACATGGACGAAGTCATCCAGCTGGCCCTCACCCGCATGCCCGAACCGCTCGGGCCGGAAGCCACCACTCCTGCTCCTCCCAATCCCACCAGGGAAAATCCGGCGACGGCGCAGTAGCGGATGGGATGTGGGCTGCGGATGCCCGGGCCTTCCTTCACTCAGGACGGCGCAGCCGTCCTGAGCCAAGCCACACCCCCGTTGCTGCTACCCTGATCGCATGCGCTTTCTCTCGAGCCACGTCATCCACTTCTTCGTCATGGGCATGGGCATCGCCCTGGTCCTCGGCTTGCTGCATCCCACGACCCGGCCGGAGCGGACCCGGGCCTCGATCCTGAAACACGCAGCCGGGCTCATCGGCATCGGGCTGGCCCTGGCTTGGCTGATGTACCTGCTGCCCCGGCATCCCGTGCGGTTCTAGGGGGGGCCGTGGTCGAGCAGGTCCTGGGCCCCTGGGCCGCCCTGAAGGCAGGATGGGAAGGCGCCTGGCGGATCGCCGAGGACCTGTGGCATGAACTCGCCCGGGCGGTGCCGGTGGTGGGGCGGACGGGTGCCTTCATCGCTGAAGTGCTCAGCAAGTACCACAAGGACGACTGCCTGAGCTATGCCGCGGGCCTGAGCTTCTGGGTCATCGTCAGCCTGGTGCCGCTCTCCACGCTGCTGTTCAAATTGCTGGGCGCCGTCCTGGGAAGCCGCGCCTACGGTCCAGGAACCTTGAGGACACTGCAGGAGATCGTGCCCTACCTCCCCCGCGAGCTGGTCTATGACGCTGTGGCCAACAGCCAGAAGATCGGCGGCATGGGCCTCTCCTGGATCGTGCTGCTCTTCGGCAGCTACTGGGGCATCAGCCAGCTGGACACCAGCCTCGCCCACGTCTTCGGCCTGCGCATCAAGAAGCACCGCCAGACCCGCAAGAACCACCTGCTGCGCCAGGTGGCCTTCCTGGTGGTCGGCCTGCTCCTCATGGTGATCTTTCTCGCGCTGGTCATCGGGGGTGCCGTCCGCAAATTCCTGCCCTGGAAGCAGGCGGACTTCCTGCCCTACCTGGGGCCCCTGCTGGGTCTGGTGGTGGTGACGATGGTGCTGCAGCACCTCCCCCGCCTGCACGTGAAGTTCCGCCACGCCTTCCTTGGCGCGGCCGTGTCCACCACGCTCTGGTGGCTGGCCAAGTGGGGCTTCGGCGTCTACCTGAAGCACACCCTCACCTGGGGCATCATGTACGGCTCCCTGCTCGGCATCGTCGCCGGCCTCACCTTTCTCTACTACAGCTGCGCCATCCTGCTGCTGGGCGCCGAGATCACCGCCGCCTTCTACCGCCATGAAACCACGGGCACCACCGTGCCGCCATGGCTGCGCGTGAAGGCCGGGGAGCCCAAGAAACCCTAGGGAATTGAGCCCATGAGCGCGCTGGTCAAAGAGGGCCGAGGCGATGGGGAGCCGCACCAGGATGTTTTATGAATATAATTAAGTCATTGTATTGCAATATTTATAAAATAATAAAAAAACACAACACCTGACACGAGCTGACCTATCTTTCTTATCGAGGCGACCTTAGTAAGAGTTTGCCTACGAGGTTTCCCATGTCGGGATGCCGCCGGATGGTTTGGATCAGCGCCCTTTTGGTCACGCTCACCTGGCTGACCGCAGGGTCGGGCTGGACGGGGGAGGCTACCGCCGAGAAGGTGTGCGTCGCGAGGGTCCAGGGCACCATCGGACCCGCTACGGCAAGCTACCTCGCCAGGGCCATGGGAGAGGCGGCAGGCCAGGGGGCCCAGTGCCTGGTCATCGAACTGGATACCCCGGGCGGCCTCCTCGATTCCACCAAAGAGATCATCCAGGGATTTCTCCGCTCGCCCGTTCCCACGGTCGTGTACGTATCGCCTCCAGGCGCCTGGGCGGGCAGTGCGGGCTGTTTCATCACCATGGCGGCCGACGTGGCGGCGATGGCGCCCACCACCAGCATCGGCGCGGCCCATCCGGTCGGGATCAGTCCCGGCGGTGAGAAGCAGGACGACACCATGAAGCAGAAGCTGGAGAACTTCTCCTCCAGCTACATCGAGGCGGTCGCGATCAAACATCATCGCAACGCGGAGTGGGCCCGGGCCTCCGTGCGGGAAAGCGCCGCCATCACGTCCGATAAGGCGCTGGAACTGAACGTGATCGATCTCATCGCCAGGGACCTGCCCGACCTGCTGAAACAGATCGACGGACGCGAGGTGAACGGCAGGACGCTGAAGACGGCCCGGGCCTCCATCGTGGGCATTCCGATGACTTTCCAGGAGCAGGCCTTCCAGGTCATCGCCCATCCCCAGGTCATGCTGATCCTGATGCTGATCGTCGTGTACGGCGTCATCGGCGAATTGACCAGTCCCGGCACGATTCTCCCGGGGGTGGCCGGGCTCATCGCGCTGGTGCTCTTGATGTACCTCGCCTCCATCCTGCCGATGAACACCGCTGGCCTGGCCTTGATCGGTGTGGCCATCGCCCTGTTCCTCATCGATGTGTTTGCGCCGACGCACGGCGTATTGACGGCCGGAGGCATCGTGGCGTTCTTCCTGGGTACCTTCATGCTCTTCGACCGGAGCGAGCCCTTCCTGCGGCTGTCCTTGGCCTGGGTCCTTCCCGCGACGGTGGTGACGGCCCTGTTCTTCCTGTTCATCGTCGGTGCTGGGATCCGCGCCCAGAGCCTTCCGCCGAAGACCGGCGTGGGAACGATGATCGGCCGGACCGTCACGGCCCTGGAGCGGATCGACGCCGGGGGCGGCAGGGTGTTCCTCGAAGGGGAGTATTGGAACGCCGTGAGCCTCGAACCGGTCGAGGCCGGGCAGGCCGTCGAAATCCTCGCCCTGGATGGACTGACGTTGAAGGTGCAACCCGCAACCGCTCGGAAGGAGGTACTGCCATGAATGAATTCCTGATTCACATCGGTCCCTGGGTCTTCGTCATCCTGCTGCTGGTGGTGATCACGGTGCCTCAGGCAGCCCGCATCCTGCGTGAGTACGAACGGGGTGTGATCTTCCGCTGGGGCAAGCTCAAGTCCGCCAAGGGGCCCGGACTGATCTTCCTGATCCCCTTCATCGACCGCATGGTGAGGATGGATCTCCGGGTGGTGACCATCGACGTCCCCAAGCAGGAGATCATGACCCGCGACAACGTCCCCGCGACGGTCGATGCGGTGGTCTATTTCCGCGTCGTGGACCCGGAGGCCGCAGTGGTGAAGGTTGAGAACTTCCTCAAGGCATCCTCGCTGATCGCCCAGACCACGCTGCGCAAGGTGCTCGGCCAGTCGGAGCTGGATGAACTGCTGGCTCACCGCGAAAAGATCAATATCCAACTTCAGGAGATCATCGATCGCCAGACCGCGCCCTGGGGCGTGAAGGTGAGTCTGGTGGAAGTACGCGATGTGGTGCTGCCGGACAGCATGAAGCGCGCCATGGCCAAGCAGGCCGAGGCCGAACGCGAGCGCCGCGCGAAAGTCGTCAACGCCGAAGGGGAATTCCAGGCCGCCGAGAAGATGGTCGGGGCCGCCGCCATGATCGCGGAACAGCCCATCGCGCTCCAGCTGCGATTCCTCCAGACGATGGTCGAGATCGCCAGCGAGCACAACACCACCACCTTCGTTCCGCTCCCCAGCGAGCTGTTCGGTTCGTTCATGAGGAAGAGCGGCTAGGGGCGAGGTCGGGCCAACTGGGTATGGCGACACCTATCGTCGTGTCTTCGGATGGGGGCTGGGTTCAGTTTGCCTGGTGGAGATTTGATGGGTAAATTGTTGTTTATACTTAAAATATACTTTCAAGAATTGAGTATTGATATGAAAAAAGTTGCATTGAATCTTTTTGGATGTACTTTTCCCCTTCGGGTGAATCATGCAAACCTCCCTGATTTGCCCACCCATGAAGGACCCGGTGGACATCCCCCACGCCCTCCCCGCCACCTGCCGCTTGGTCTTTGGACTGGCCTTGGCAGAGTGCAGCGGGGGGCCGGCCCTGGCCCAGACCCAGGCCAAGGCAGAGGCGACCTGCACGGTCCGGATCCTCCCCCGGGCAGCGGCCGGCTACGATCCCTCCACGGAAATGGTCCTGCGGGGCCGGGTCATCGGGCGGGAAAACGGCCTGATCCTGCTGCGAATCCCCGCCGGGATCGTGCGGGTGGATGCCGGTGCCTGGGACGAGGCTGCCGCGCGGGAGGCCGGAGTCACCCTTGAGATCCTCGCCTCCAAACGCCAGGAGAATGGGCGTCAGCGGTTCCTGGCTCGGGAGATCCGGCATCCTGGAGGTCGTGTGGTGATCAGGGATGCCCTGGGCGTGCCCGTGCCGGTGGGAGGTCCGGCTTACTCTTCGGCGCCCCGTTGACTGGGCGGGATGGCAAATCCATCAATCTTGTATTCGTTGATCTTATTGCGCACGGTGCGGAGCGCGATATCGAGCTGCTCGGCGCAGTGGGTGCGGTTGCCCTTGAGGGCACTGAGCGTGGAGAGCAGCCAGAAGCGTTCGAGCTCGGGCAGGCTCAGGCCCAGGGGCAACAGGACGGGAGTACCCATGGGCACGCCGACCAGGGGCTTCCGGGGATCGGCTACCACCGCGCCAGCGGGCACTGCGGCTTCACGCCGGGGGGCCGGCGCGCTGGGTGGTGTCCAGTCCTCGATCACGGCGCTCTCCGGCGGATCCTCGGGCAGTCCCTCGAAGGCTTCGGTGGGCAGCAGCCAGCGTAAATCCTTCTGGCTGAGGCGGCGACCCTGGCTCAGCACCACGCAGCGCTGAATGACGTTCTCCAGCTCGCGGATGTTGCCGGCCCAGGAATGGCGGGCCAGCGCGGCGAAGAAACTGGGCACCAGTTCGGGAACGTGGCGGTCGTTCTCCCGGGCATAGCGCTCCACGAAATGGGCGGCCAACAGGCTCAGGTCGCCCGGCCGGTTGCGGAGGGGCGGGAGGTCCAGGGGGATGACATTCAGCCGGTAGTAGAGATCCTCCCGGAAGCGCCCGGCCTTCACTTCGGTCTGGAGATCGCGGTTGGTGAGCGCGATGAGGCGCACATCCACGGCGATGGGCCGGGTGCCCCCCAGGCGGTCCACCGTGCGCTCCTGAAGCACGCGCAGCAGCTTGCCCTGGAGGCCCAGGGGCAGTTCGCCCACTTCATCGAGCACCAGGGTGCCGCCATCGGCCTGCTCGAAGCGGCCTTGCTTCATGGCCGTGGCCCCGGTGAAGGCGCCCTTCTCGTAGCCGAACAATTCGGATTCCAGCAGGTTCTCGGGGATGGCGGCGCAGTTGATGGCCACGAAGGCGCGGTTCCGGCGAGGGCTGGCGCCATGGATGAGCTTGGCCAGCAGTTCCTTGCCGGTGCCGCTCTCGGCCTGGATGAGGATGGTGGCGCGGCTGTCCGCGGCGCGACGGGCCAGGGCCAGGGTTTCAACCAGCACGGGATCCTGGGTGAGGATCACGGGGGCTTCGGAGGCTTCCTCGGCCTTGAGGTGAGTTTCGGATTTCAGCGCCTTGTTCAGGGCTGTGATGAGTTCCTCGGGACTGAAGGGCTTGGACAGGAAATCGAAGGCGCCGAGGCGCATGGCCTCGCGGGCGGACTCCAGGCTGCCGAAGGCGGTGATGAGCAGGACGGGCAGGCCGGGATCGACCGCTTTCAGCCGGGCCGTGAGCTGCAGCCCGTCCATGCCGGGCATGCGCAGATCCGTGACCACGGCATCATAGGCGCCGGGCCGCACCATGCGCAGGGCCTCCTCGCCGCCCCGGGCCTGTTCGGCGAAGAAGCCGGACCGTTTGAGGCTCATGGCCATGCCGTCCCGCATCCCGGGATCGTCGTCCACCACCAGCACCCGAAGGGGAGTCGCCATAGCTGAGCATCCATGCGGCCAGGACGGCCGCTTCAACCGTTATCGGATGTCCAGACCCGGACTGGAGTTTTGTGCAGGGAGGCGTTTTTTGACCCTTTGGGGCAGATCCCCGGCGGCGGCCTCCCCGCGCACCGGATCGCCATGGCGGCGGATGAGCAGGTAGAGCTGGCGCCGGCTCACGCCCAGGCGCTGGGCGGCCTCCACGCGGTTGCCGTAGGAACGCCGCAGGGCCTGGTGGAGCAGGTACCTTTCCAGTTCATGCAGATTGGAGGCCAGATCTTCGGCCTCGAAGCGGGGTGGGCCGATGGGTGCGGCCGTGGGCAGCTGCCCCATCAGCTTCAAGCGCAGCAGGCGGTTCCGCAACTCCCTCAGGTTGCCGGGACAGGGCAGGGTACCCAGGGCCGTGGGCAGTGGACCCGCGATGCCTTCTTGCATCGCGAAGGCGGCCAGAAGACCGGCTATGGCCTCGGGGTGTTCTTCCAGGCCCGGCAGGCGCAGCGTCAGGCAGGGCAAGTGTTCTGGTGCGGCGGTCCGGGCGGCCACGATGCCGCGGGAATGGGTGGCAAGCCAGGCGCCGACCGTGTCAACTTCCACGGCCTCCATCCATGTGACCCCTCGCCGCTGGGCGAAGTCCGCGGCCAGCGTTGAGGCGCCGGAGCCGGAAGGTCCATGGATCCAGAGGGCCTCGGGCCGCGCCACCAGCTCATCCAGATGGGCGCCCCACTGGGCGAAGCCCGGAAGGAGGGCCAGCAGGCTCAAGGGTCTACTTCCCCGGAATCACGTGGAACAGTACGGCAAACACATGGCAGGCGCTGCCGCCCACCACGAAAAGGTGCCAGCAGGCGTGGTGGAACGGCAGCTTCTCCAGGCTGTAGATCGCCGCGCCCAGGCTGTAGAAGAGGCCGCCAGCAAAGAGCCAGTAGAGGCCGTGGGTGGACACGGAGCGCAGCAGGGGGCCCGCGGCGATCACGATGAGCCAGCCCATGAGCAGGTAGATGACCGTGGAGATCCAGCCCATGCGCCTCACGAAGGCCGGATCCACGGGCTGGACGGACGGCGTATGCAGATGGTCCACCGGCGGGGGGCGGAGGGCGGACTTGGCGATCTTCCCGTAGTAGATGGCCTTGAACGTGATGCCGAGGACCGCCAACCCCCACACCAGGCCGAAGACGGTCCAGCCCCAGCCGGGGCTGATGCGGCACAGGCGGGACAGGCAAAAGGGCGTGTAGGAGCCTGCGATGAGCAGGAAGATGGCCGAGTGATCGAAGACCTTGAAGACCAGCTTCACTTTCGGTCCACGGAAGGCGTGGTAGAGGGTGGACATGACGTAGAGCAGGATGAGGCTGGAGCCGAAGATGGCTGCGCCCACCACGTCCCGGGCCGTACCGCGTCGGGCCGCGAAGACCACCATGAGGACCAGGGCCGCGACCGACAAGACTGCGCCCAGGCCGTGCGTGAGGCTGTTGGCCAGTTCCTCGCCGCGAGTCTGGGAGTAGGATGCCGGGGTGGAAGCCGTGCGGGACATGGCCCCAAGGATGACAGACTCTAGGGGCCTGATCCTCTGGAGCCGCCATGCGAAACCGTCCGGTGCTATTCCTGCTCCTGGCGCTGACGATCTCGGCCCAGATGCCCCATGGGATCAGTGGCGGCGTGGTGGTGAGCCAGGAACGCCTGGCCTCGGAGGCGGGCGCCCAGGTGCTGCGGGAGGGTGGCAGCGCCGTGGATGCCGCGGTAGCCACGGCTTTCGCGCTGGCCGTCGTGCATCCCGCCGCAGGCAACCTGGGGGGTGGCGGCTTCCTGTTGTCGAGGCCTGCCAATGGTCAGCCGACCTTCGTGGATTTTCGCGAGACGGCACCGGCGGCGGCCGAGCCCCGCATGTGGCTGAAGGAGGGTGCCTACGACGAGGAGCGGCACCACCATAGCCTGGCTTCCGTCGGAGTTCCCGGCACCGTGGCGGGGCTGCACGAGGCCTGGAAGCGGGAGGGTCGTCTGGCCTGGCCGCGCCTGTTGCGCCCCGCCATCCGCCTCGCCCGGGACGGTTTCCCGCTATCGGAGAACCAGGCGGCCAGCCTGGCGGCACAGCTGCCGGAGTTCCGGAAGCACGCCCCGACCCTGGCCCAGTTCAGCCGGGAAGGCCTGCCCCTGCGGGCCGGAGACCGGCTGGTGCAGCGGGACCTGGCCCGGACCCTGGTTCGAGTCTCCCGAAACTGGGCGGATTTCTACCGGGGCGACATCGCCCGACTGATCCTGCGCGACATGAAGGCGAATGGAGGATTGCTCAGGTCCGCCGACCTGCGCGCCTACCGGCCCGTGCGGCGCGAGGTCCTGCGGGGCAGCTACCGTGGCGTGGAGGTGCTGGGCGCGCCGCCGCCCAGTTCCGGCGGACAGGTGCTGATCGAGGCGCTGAACGTCCTCGAGGGCTTCGATCTGAAGGCCGCCGGGGCCGGGTCGCCTGCGGCCGTTCACCTCGCCTCAGAGGCGCTCCGCCGGGCCTTCGCCGACCGGGCCCGGTTCCTGGGCGATCCATCCTTCAATCCTGACATCCCGCTGGATCGGCTCCTGTCCAAGGCCTATGCGGCGGAGCTGCGGACCACGATCCGCCCGGACCGCGCGTCCGTGTCCGCGCCGGACCGCTTCACCTGGCCCCGGGACCGGCCCGACACCACGCACCTCTCCGTGATCGACCGTCGGGGCGGGGCCGTGAGCCTCACCTATACGCTGGAGGACAGCTACGGACTCAAGCGTATCGTGCCTGGGGCGGGCTTCCTGCTGAACAACGAATTGGGCGACTTCAATGCCGCCCCCGGGCTGACGGATGCCACGGGCCTCATCGGCACTCCGCCGAACCTCGCGGGGCCAGGCAAGCGGCCCCTCTCCAGCATGTGCCCCGTGATCCTCGTGAAGGATGGGTCCGTGCTCCTGGTGAGCGGCAGCCCCGGCGGCCGCAGCATCCCCAGCACCGTCCTGAATACGGTAATGAACGCGGTGGACTTCAGCATGGATGCCCGCGCCGTCGTGGACGCGCCGCGCTGCCACCACCAGTGGCTGCCGGACCGCATTCAGGTGGAGGCCGACCTTGCGGAAGCCACCAAGGCTGCCTTGAAGGCCATGGGCCATGACCTCATCGAAGTAAAGAAGCAGGGCTGTGCCCAGGTGATCCTGGTACGCGACGGCCGCACGGAGGGCGCCGCCGACACCAAGCGCTGGCCGGACAGCGGAGCGGTAGCGGAGTAGGTCCGATCGGCGCTGTGCTTCAGGAGCCTGATCAATGGCCTCAGGACACCCGGAACCGTGCGTGGCTGCCACCGGGACCCGGGGTGACTTCGAGACGGGCGGGGATGCGCGCCTTCACTTCCTCCAGGTGGCTGATGAGACCCACCAGGCGTCCCCCCTGGTTCAGGTCTTCCAGCGTGCGAAGGGCGAGGTCCAGCGCTTCGGGATCCAGGCTGCCGAAGCCCTCATCGATGAAGACGGTGTCGAGGCGGATGCCGCCCGCATGCCGCTGGACTACGTCGGAAAGACCCAGGGCCAGGGCCAGACTCGCCTGGAACCCTTCCCCCCCGGACAGCGAACTCACGGACCGGGCCCGGCCTGTGTGCGTATCCGTGATCTCCAGCTGCAGGCCCCCGGCCTTGCGCTGGTCCGTGCTGAGGGCCATTCGCCGCAACGCATATCTCTGCTTGCTCATGCGCCGCAGGCGGCCGGAGGCCGATACCAGCACTTCGTCGAGGATGGCCCCCTGGACATAGCGCTCGAAGGACACCCGCTCGCCGTCGTCCCCGCGGGCTACCCGGGCCAGGTTGGCCACGGCCCGGAAGCGACGGTCCTGGTCTCCCTGAGCCTGGGTCAGGCGGCTGAGTGCCGCCTGGAGGTGATCTAGGGCGGCACGCTCGGATTGGGCCCGCCCCAGGGCTTCGGCGGCCTGGGCGAACCGGTTCTGGGCCTCGGTTCGATCGGCCTGGAGGGCGGGCAGATCGGGCGCTGAAAGGCCTTCCGCCAACTGCTCGGCCTGGGTGAGCCGCTGGGTGGCCGCGGCCAGTGCCGCTACGTACCTGTCGAGGGTATCCGAAAGGGACTGCATCTCTTCGGGACTGCGGCGGGCCCGGTCGAAATCCGTACGGTCGTGGAAATGGGCCGCGGCGAGAGCTTCTTCGAAGGCTTCGTTGAGCTCCCAGGATTCGGTGCGGACGGCCTCCAGCTGTTTCTGATGGGCCTTGAGGGTGGCCTGGGCTTCCAGGGCCGCCTTGAAGGCGGGCCCGCGCGCATCCTTGGTGGCGGCCAGGTGAGCCTCCGAGCCCTCCAGTTCTTGCTCGGCCTCGCGGCGCTGGGTGGAGAGGGCGCCGGGTGCGCGGAGCTCCTGCAGCAGATCCTCTTCGAGCATCTGCATTCGAATCTTGGCCCGTTCTTCTTGAATCATCAGGTCGGAGAGGCGCTGGTGAGTCTCGGAGAGCTTGGCCTCCGCCTGGTTCCGCGCGTCTTCCGCCTGCTGCATCTGTCGCTCGATGGAAAGGAGGTTAGCCGAGGCGGTGCGACTCAGGTCCAGTTCGTCCCGGTGGCGAGTCTCGTAGCCAACCAGGGTCTCGAGGCTCATATTCGCGTCTTCGCCGAGGACATCCAGTAGATCCTGGCGCCGGGTCTGGGCGGTCTCCAGGGCGGCCATGCGGGAGGCCGTGGCATCCTGGGCGCGCGCCAGGGCGGTTTCCGTATCCTCCTGCTGCTCCAGGGCCAGGCGGACATCCTGTTCGTCGGGGAGACCCACGGTGACCTGGGCGGGGTGGGGATGGGTTTCGCTGCCGCAGACGGGACAGGCCTCCCCCTCCTTCAGGCCCTGGGCCAGCCGGGCCGCATGCGCAGAGAAGCGTCGTTCCAGAATGGCCCGGTAGCGCTCGCGGGCACCCTGGACGGCCTTCTGGACCGCGAGCTGGGCTTCCTGCGCCGCTGCGAGGGCGGTCTGGGCTCGGGTGGCTTCATTGAGGGATCGATCCAGGTCCTCCCGCTGGGCGCTGCGCCTCTGCGCCAGGAAGAGCTTGCCCTCGCGCCCGGCTTCCTGGGCGGCCAGGGTGCGGGCGTCCTGCAGGGCCAGGCGCGCCCTTGTCAGATCCTCCTTGCAGGTCTCGAGCTGCCGCTTCTGATTTTCGGACAGATCCCCCAGGCGCCCGCGCCCGAGGGCGGCTTCGCGGGCCTCCTTCCGGGCGGTCTCCAGGGCCTCCAGCTTGGGTTCCAGATCCCGCAGGCGGGCGATGGTGCGCCGCAGTTCTTCTCGGCGCACCTCGTGCTGTGCCGCCTCAGCCATCGCGGCTTCCGCCTGGGCAAGGGCCGCTTCCGCAGCCTGGACCACCGCACTGAGGTTGGCCTCCTCGACCTCCTGCGCCTGGATGCGCCCCAGGACTGTCTCCAGGCGTTCGGCCGCCGGCAGGACGGAACCGCAGCGGCGGGCGCGATCCAGCTCCGTGCGACGGGCTTCCATGAGGCGCGTCTGGGTCTGGATCAGGTCCAGGTCGGCTCGGGCCGATTCACATTCGGCGATGCGTTCGGCGGCCCGGGTGCCCTCCATCCAGGCGGTGGAGGTGCGGTCGAGTTCACTGGCCGCCAGGGCCTGATCCTGCTGCAGGCTTTCCACCTGGTCCGAAGCCTGCTGCAGAAGGGCCGGCAAGGTTTCGAAGGAGGCCACACCGGCCTGGGCGAGACGATGCTTGATCTCGGCCTGGGTGGCACGGATGGCCTCCTTCAAGGCCTTCTCTTCTTCGGTCAGGGCGATGGCAAGACGGGCGTACCGGGCGGTCTGGAAGAGGGTCTGGAGGATGGCCTGGCGTTCGGTGGATCCGGCCAGCATGAATTCCTGGAAGCGCCCCTGGGGCAGGAGCACCACCTGCCGGAACTGATCGGCCTTGAAGCCGATGAGCTCGGCCACCTTGGGATCGACCTGGGTCGGCTTCTCGGTGGCGAGCGGAATTTCCTGCCCATCCTTCAGCTCCCAGAGGTTGGCGCTGTAGGGCTGGCGCTTGGTGCCCCCGCTCCGCTGTTTGGGGACCTGCTGTTCGGGTAGACGGGCCACCCGGTAGCGGCGTTCTCCCAGAGCGAAATCGAAGACCACACGGGTGGGTGTGTCCATCGTCGCGAAGTGGCTCCGCAGGTCGCGGGTCTCACGCTGCCCGCCACTGGTCTCCCCGTAGAGCGCATAGCTGATGCCATCGAGGATGCTGGTCTTGCCGGCGCCCGTGGGCCCATGGATGAGGAAGAAGGCTTGGTCCTTGAGTTCGGAGAAATCCAGCTCCTGGCGCCCAGCGTAGGGTCCGAAGGCCTCGAGGGTGAGCTTCAGGGGCCTCACAGGTGGGCCTCGTCCTTGAGGACTCGCTGGGAGAGTTCCAGGAAGACGGCGGATTCATCGTCGTCCATGGGCCGACCCTGGACCTCCTGGAAGAAGGACCGGAACAACAGGTCGGGATCCAACTCGCGGGAGCGGATATCGATCACCTCACCGGTGCAATCAGACGCGGAGGAGGCGGGCTGGATGCCGAGCAGGTTGGGGTAGATCTGGCGCAGTCGCGCCATGGCGTCCAGCACCGGTCCATCGTCGAGGAGGTCGAGAAAGAGGTAGTCTTCCGGGGGACCCGTGGGGCCCTTCATCAGATCCTCGAAGCGCCCCCGGAGTCGCCTCAGATCGCGCCGGGGCGAAAGGGGCAGGGGCTCCGTATGGGCTGGCCCGTTCTCGGGAAGCTCCACGAGGGTGAGCGCCTTCACGTGGCCGGCCTCGGAGGCACTGTATTTCAGGAGACTGCCCGCATAGCGGACATGGGCATAGCCAGCTTCCTGGGGGCGGTGGAGGTGACCGAGGGCCGCATAGTCGCAGGGGTCGAACAGGGCCGCATCGACTTCGCCGGTGCCTCCGATCGACAGCGCCATCTCTGAATCCGAGACAGCACCTCCAGCGACAAAGGCGTGGGCCACGGCCACGAACCGGTATCCGGCCGGATGCCGGCGGCGGGCCCGCGCCAACTGTGCGGCCAGGACATCCTGATGGGTCCGGAGGTCCCCCTCGCCCAGGGCGAACCGAGCCATGGCCGGATCTGCAAAGGGCAGCAGGTGAAAGGCTGCGTTTCCGATCACCACCGGATCCGGATCGGGATCGAGGGGTCCGGCGAGATGGAGCCCCTGGGACCCGAGAAAGCTCGAGGCGAAGCCCAACCGCTCAGGGCTGTCGTGGTTACCCGCAATGATGAGCACGGGCACCCCGCAACCTCGCACCAGGCGGTCCAGGGTCTCGTCGAGGAGTGCCACGGCCTCCTTGGGGGGAACCGCCCGGTCATAGAGGTCACCGGAGATGACCAGGGCTTCGGCCCGGGTCTCCCGGGCCATGGCTACCACCTGGTCCAGGGCATGGGCCTGGTCATCCAGGAGGTTGGCATTGCAAAGGGTCTTGCCCAGGTGCCAGTCGGAAGTGTGGAGGAAGCGCATGGGGGTCCGCAGGGAGCCGTCGGGCATCGTTTGGGAGTATGGCATCCCCGGCGCGGTTCCTTCCAGGCCGACGACTGGCGTAGCGCCTTTCTCTAATTCCAGATTCACTCAGACCGAAGAGATGGGATAGTCAGCCCCCGGCTGGCCCGGTGTAATCTCATGGGAGTACCGAAGGCTGATTCCTGATACGGAGGCCTCATGTTCAACCGCGGCAAACTGACCGGTTCATCACGCGTTCCAGTGGATTCCACCTTCTCGATCCTGGGAGAAGGCACACATTGGCAGGGCGAAATACATGCGGGCGCCAATGGCCTTCGCGTGGAGGGTGTGGTGGAAGGTACGATCCTGAGCGAGGGCCAAGTGGTGGTCGCGCTGACGGGTGTGGTCAAGGGGACCATCCACTCCAAACACCTTTCGGTGACCGGGCGGGTGGAGGGCATATTCAAGGTGTCGGACCGTCTTGAGATCCACAAAACAGGTTGGGTCGAGGGCCAGGTGGAAATGGGTTCTCTGATGGTGGACGAGGGTGGGACTCTGATCGGTACCTGTCAGCAGCTGGTCAGCAAGCAGGCGGAACCCGTGCCTTTCGTGCCCCGCAAAGACGAGCGGGTGCCGGAGCGCTTCGCGCCTGTCGGAACGATAAGTTCTGGCACCCACGGTCCGGTGCCGGAGTTCATGTCTGTGGGTCGCGGATTCGACCGGGGCAAGGGCCAGGGCTAAGCCTAGGGCCGAATTTAAATCAATCCCTGGGCAGGTTGCCGATGGACCTATCGCTTCGCGCCCGTGAGGTTGGTGGCGTCGAGGTTCGCATCATTCAGGTTGGCTTCGCGCAGATCCGCGCCGCCCAGGTTCGCGCCGCTGAGCTTCGCCCGGGACAGGTTGGCCTTGCCCAGGTTCGCGCCGCTCAGGTTGGCCCATACCATGTTCGCACCATCCAGGTTGGCGGCGCTGAGGTCGGCGCCTTCGAGGCTGGCGTCGATGAGGTTGGTGTGGCGAAGGTCTGCGCCGGAGAGGTTCACGCCGGAAAGATTGGCGCCGGAGAGATTCGCGCCATCCAGGTAGGCGTCCTGCAGGATGGTGTCCCGGAGGTCGGCGCCGCAGAGATTGGCGCCATCGAGGTTGGCCTGTCGAAGGTCCGTCTCCTTCAGGGAGGTCTGGCGAAGATCCACGCCTCGCAGGTCCGCCCAGACCAGGCTGGCGCCGCTGAGGTCGGCATTCACGAGGTTGGCCTCATTCAGGTTGGCCTGATAGAGGTTCGCGCCGCTCAGGTTCGCTCGGTTCAGGTTGGCATTGCTGAGGTTCGTCCGGTACTCGCCGCGGGATTCCGTAGGCAGGGAGGCGAGGTTCGCTTCGCGAAGGTTGGCCCCTTCGAGGTTGCAGGCGAAGAAATTGCAGCCGCTGAAATCGGAATTGCGCAGGTCGGCGCTGCGCAGATCGGTGCCGCTGAAATCGGCACCAAAGCCCTGGGCGCCCCGTAGGATCGCGCCCTTGAGCTTGGCGCCCGCGAAGTTCGCACCGTTTAGGGTCGCGTGGTTCAGGTCCATGCCTTCCAGGGAGAAACCGCTTAGATCCACGCCGGAGAGGTTGGCACCGGTGAGCACGGCACGATCGAGGGTGGCCCCCCGCAGGTTGGCGGCGAAGAGATTGGCGTCGTGCAGGTTGGCGCTGAGGATGCTGCCGGCGAGGTCGGCCCCTGAGAGATCGGCGCCAGAAAGATCCGCACCGCAAAGGTTGGCCGTCTGGAGATCAACACCACTGAGTTTCGCGCCCCGCAGGTTCGCGCCGCCAAGGTGGGTTTCGTTCAGCTTGGCATCGGAGAAGAGAGCGTCAGCCAGGTTGGCACCGTCGAGGTTGGTCTCGGTGAGATCCGCCTTCGAGAGGTCCGCGCCCTTCATGTTCTTGCGGGAGAGATCCACGTTGCTGAGATTGGCGCCGACCAGGAGCGTGCCCACCAGGACCGCCCCATCCAGTTGGGCTCCGGTAAGGATCGCCCCCGTGAGATTGGCATTGCTGAGATTGGCCCCGCCCAGGTTGATGTCCTGGAGGTGCGCGCCGGTGAGATCCGCGCTGCGGAGGTCAGTGTTGCCGAGCACCGCGCCGCTCAATTGGGCCGAGGCCAGATTGGCTCCGGCAAGTACCGCGCTGCTGAGGTTGCAGCCGCTGAGATCGGCGCCCTGGAGGTTCGCTTCGCGGAGGTCGGCGCCTTCCAGATTGGCCTGTTTGAGCACGGCATCCGCGAGATCAGCCCGGCTGAGGTTGGTGCGGCCCAGGTCGATGGCTCGCAGGTTCGTGCCATGGAGGTTGGCGCCGCTGAGGTTTGCGCCCTTGAGCTTGGGCACGTCGTCCTTTTCGTACTTCAGGATGTCGAGATGCCTGAGATCCGCACCCACTAGGTTGGCGCCGCTGAGGTTCGTGCCCTTGAGGTTGGCACGGCTCAGGTCCGCGCCCTCCAGGTTGGCCTCGGTGAGGCTGGCCCAATGCAAATCGGCATCCGCGAGGTTGCTGCCGCCCAGGTTGGCCAGGTTCAGGTTCGCTCCGCCCAGGGTAGCCCCTTGAAGGCTGGCGCCCGCCAGGTTGGCCTTGGCCAGGTTGGCGCCCACCAGGTTGGCCTGCCCGAGGTTGGCCCCCTGGAGATTGGCCCCCTCCAGCACGGTCTGCCTCAGATCGGCGCCGCTGAGGTTGGCGCCACGGAGGTCCTTCCCGCTGAGGTCGAGTCCCGTCAGGGTGACACCGCTGAGCTTGGCCCCGGCGAGGTTGGCGCCCGCAAGGTTCGGCACGGTGGCAGGTTCGTACTGCTGAATGTCAAAGAAGGTCAGGTCCACGTTCGAGAGATTCGCCCCGGCGAGGTTGGCTCCAGCCAGGCGGGCCCGGCTGAGATTGGCACCTTCCAGGTCGGCCTCGTCCAGGTTGGCCAGCCGCAAATCCGCACCGGCAAGGTCCGCGCCCCGGAGTTTGGTCTGGTTGAGCACGGCGCCTGCGAGGTTGGCCTCGGAGAGGTTGGCTCCGGAAAAATCAAAACCCCGAAGGTCGAGACCACTCAGGTCCGTGCGCTGGAAGTTCTTCCCCGACTTGAGGATGAAGACCACTTCCTTCCGAGTAAGTTCGCTCATGGAGCTTCCTTTGCGGTTTTATGCAGCGTTCGATTGGTCCTGAGTTTAGCCGCCGGACGGTGTGATCATCAACAGGATATACCCGACTTTACGCCACGAAGCCCCCTCGCGGGGGCCTCGACTGCGGGTGGAAGTGGGCTGCTCCCATTCCGCCCGGTTGAATGCATCAGCAAAGCCTGCCTTCTTCTTCCCATCCGCTCGGGATGCCAGGCCTCTTCCGCAACGACGAAGCCCCCTCGCGGGGGCCTCATCAATGGACTCTGAAGGACTATTCCTCGCGTTCGGCCTTGTTGAAGGCATCGGCCAGGGTGGCCTTTTTGAACTCGGGCTGGCGGGCCTTGGCGGCGTCCATGTCCCCGCGCTCCTGGTCCTGTTCCAGCTGCTTGACGGAGAGGCCGATGCGGCGCTCGGTGGGGTCCAGCTTCACGATCTTCATGGTGAGCTCCTGGCCGGCGGCGAACTCCTTCTGGATGTCCTCCACCCGCTTGCGGCTCAGCTCGGAGACGTGCACCAGGCCCTCGATGCCGTCGCCGAGGTCGACAAAGGCGCCGAAGTCGGTCAGGCGGGCGATCTTGCCGGTGATGACCGTGCCCACGTTGTGGTTCTCGAAGAAGATCTCCCAGACATTGGGCTCCATCTGCTTCACGCCGAGGCTCATGCGCTGGGCCAGGGGGTCCAGGTTGAGGACCTTGGCGGTGACTTCGTCGCCCTTCTTCACGATCTCGCCGGGGTGCTTGATCTTCTTGGTCCAGCTGAAGTCGGACACATGGATCAGGCCGTCGATGCCCTCTTCCAGCTCGACGAAGGCGCCGAACTCCGTGATGTTGCGCACAGTGCCCGTGACGATCATGCCGGGCTGGTACTTCTCGGCGATGGCCATCCAGGGGTTGGGGGTGATCTGTTTCATGCCGAGGCTGATGCGGCGGTTCTCGGAATCCACCTGCAGGATGATGGCTTCCACCTGGTCGCCCAGGTTGACCATGCCCTTGGCGGACTTGACCTTCTTCGTCCAGCTCATTTCGGAGACGTGGACCAGGCCTTCGATGCCGGGCTCCAGCTCCACGAATGCGCCGTAATCAGTGATGGAGACGACCTTGCCCTTGACCGTGGCCTGGATGGGGTAGCGCTCCTCGACGGAAAGCCAGGGATCGGGGAACTTCTGCTTGTAGCCGAGGGAGACCCGCTCGGTGTCCTTGTCGTACTTGAGCACGGCCACTTCGACCTTGTCGCCCACCTGGAACATCTCGCTGGGGTGGTTGAGCCGGCCCCAGGACATGTCGGTGATGTGCAGCAGGCCGTCCACACCGCCGAGGTCGACGAAAGCGCCGTACTCGGTGATGTTCTTGATGGCGCCCTCGACCAGCTTGCCTTCTTCGAGGCCCGCCAGGGTCTCTTCCTTCAGGCTCGCGTTGATGGTCTCGAGGAACAGCTTGCGGGACAGGACGATGTTGCCCCGGCGGCGGTTGACCTTGATCACCTTCATGTCGAAGGATTTGCCGAGGTAGGGATCCAGGTTGCGGACGGGCTTCATGTCCACCTGGCTGCCGGGCAGGAAGGCGCGGATGCCGATGTCCACGGCCAGGCCGCCCTTGACCTTCTCGAGTACGGTGCCGTGCACGGTCATGTTGGAGCGGAAGGCCTTCTCGACCTCGTCCCAGATCTTCATCTTCTCGGCGCGCTCGCGGCTGAGGCGCACGTTGCCGTTGGCGTCCTCGAGCATTTCGAGCAGCACTTCCACCACGTCGCCCACCTGGACGCCCTGGGTGCCATCGGGATTGTTGAACTCATCCAGGATGACGGTGCCCGACCCCTTGTAGCCGATGTCGATGATGACGTCCTTGCCGCGGATCTCCACGACAACGCCACGGACGACTTCCTCCTCGCGGAGGCCTCGGGTCTCGCCCTGCAGGGCGGCCATGAATTCCTGGCCTTCCGCGCTGTCGTCCTCGACATACCCCGAATCGAGTACGGTGATGCGGCCCATCTGCTTGGAGCCTAGGCCTTTGATGATTGATTCTAACTTGGACATGTAAGTCCACCTCGTTTGGTTGCGCCCACGCTCTGGTGGTGCGCTGGAATCCCGGCACGCGAAGTCCGGCAGAACGGACAGATTACCGAGGAAACGGGGGGGCGGCTATAAGAAAGGCTAAACTTCCCGCTGGGAAGGGCCGGGCTGCCCGGCAGGCAGCCAAGTGTGGAGCATGGCGGCCAAGGCTTCCTTGGTGACCGGCTTGGCCAGGTAATCGTCCATGCCGGCGGCCAGGCACTTTTCGCGGTCCCCCTTCATGGCATGCGCTGTCATGGCGATCACCGGAGTGCGGGGCCGATGCTCTAGCGCCTCCTGCTCCCGCCAGGTGGAGGTGGCCGCGTAGCCATCCAGCAGGGGCATTTGGCAGTCCATGAGCACCCCGGCGAATCGCTGCTGAGCCAGCAAATCCAGGGCCTCCCGGCCGTTGTTGCCCACGGTCACCGAGAGTCCCAGGCTCTTCAACATGCTCACGGCGATTTTCTGGTTCACCCGATTGTCCTCGACCAACAACACATGGCCGGTCAGGGTCCGCGGGACCGGACTCCTTGGCTTCTCCTCCGCGCTTTCCCTGGTCCCCGATGAGAAGAGGAAGGGGATGTCGCACCAGACGCGGGAACCTTGCCCAGGGGTGCTTTCCAGCCCGCAGGCGCCGCCCATGAGGCGCACCAGCTGGAGGACAATGGCGAGGCCCAGGCCAGTGCCGCCGTATTTGCGGGTGAGGGAAGTGTCGGCCTGGGAAAAGCTCTGGAAAAGCTTTGGCTGATCCGCGGCGGCGATACCTATGCCCGTGTCGGTCACCTGGAGCCGTACCAGGAAGCCGCCTTCGATCTCGTCCTCCACCATGGCGGACAGGGTGATCCGTCCGCGCTCGGTGAACTTGATGGCGTTCGACAGGAGGTTGTTGAGGATTTGCCGGATGCGGGCCGGATCGCCCGTCAGCCCGGCATTGAGCCGGGGATCGACCACGGTTTCGAAGGTGAGGCCGGGCTTGTTCGGCCGGGCGACCGAGGCCTGCTCAAGGCCGCTGATCACCTCGGCCATTCTGAACGGGATCTGCTGGAGGTCGAGCCGGCCAGCCTCGATTTTTGAGAAATCAAGGATGTCATCCAGCAGGTGGAGCAGGGAGCTGGCAGAGCCGTAGGCCGTGGCCACCAGATCCTGCTGCGCCGGGTTCATGGGGACATCCTGAAGCAACTGGAGTGAGCCGAGCACACCGTTCATGGGCGTGCGGATCTCGTGGCTCATGTTGGCGAGAAACTCGTTCTTGGTTCGGCTGGCGGCCTCGGCCGTTTCGTGCGCTGCCCTCAGGGAGTCGATCATCGCCTCGTTGCGGAACTGGTTCTCCAGCGCCTCTACCAGGACCTCCTGCATCCTGGTGGCGGAATTGATGAGGACGATGAAGAAAAAGATGAGGATGACGCCCAGGACGATGTAGATCTCTCCGCCCCGCAGGAAGAGCAGGGCCGCCACGGGCGCGAGGAAGGAGGCCGTATAGGCCATGTACACCCGGAGGAGGGGGGCGAGGATCGGCACGGCTCCGGCTGCGAGACCCGCGAAGATGATCATGAAGATCACTTGATGGAGGGGAGAGTTCCCCGGGAAGAGGAACCAGGCGCCTATCCCCCAGGTCAGCCCGGTGAGGATGACCCCGGCCCGGTAGGCTTTGACCGGGGGGAGGGCCGCCACATCGTCCCGTTCCCGCGCCTTCCGATAGGCCTGCACCGCCAGCACCCGGCCGCCGGCAATCAGGGTGTTGGCCGCCAGCCAGATGGCCAGGACACTCGTGGTGATGACGTCCCGCAACAGCACTCCCAGGGCCACCGCCAGCACGAAGACTCCGGCCGTGCTGGTGCCTCCGCTGTCGAGCACGAGGCGCACGAGCTGCCGTTGGATCCGTGGGGCGTACGGCCCCTCCAGACCAGGGCTGCCGGTACTCTCCTCGGCAAGATGCTGCATGACCGCGTCTCCGGGTGGATGGCGATACCACCGCCTCGACCCATGTCGCACATCATGCCCTAATTGCTGCCATCAGCCAAACCTAAGCCTGGCTTGGTGTCATGCGGGCCAGTTCGGGACGGAGATCAGAAATCCCAAAGGTGCCAGGTGATGTCATGGAAGGGAGGGGGTACCATGCCGCATGAGCAAGAAGCAGGAGCGAAGTGCCACTTTGGCACAGCCGAAGCCCGCAGGGTGCGGCACAGGAGGTGCCGCATGTGCCTGATCGCTTTCCACTGGCAGCCGGATCGTCCAGTTCCATTGATGGTCGCGGCGAATCGGGACGAGTTCTACGATCGTCCGACGGCGCCGCTGGCCTGGTGGGAGGGGGGACGCATCCTGGCGGGGCGGGATCTCTGGTCCGGGGGAACCTGGATGGGGGTTTCCCGGGATGGACGATTTGCCGCCATCACCAATTTCCGGGATCCCCTCCTCTCAAGGAAGGATGCTCCCTCAAGGGGGTTCATTCCCTTGCGGTTCCTAGAGGAGGGCGGCAGCGCCGGGGACTTTCTGCGCTGGCTCCGGAAAGAGGCTTCCCGCTACGCCCCCTTCAACGTGCTGATCTACGACGGCGTGGAACTGCTGGGTTATGAAAGCCGGCATGACCGGAATCCCCCCTTCGCCCCGGGCATTCATGCCGTCTCCAACGGTGACTTCAACGAGCCGTGGCCCAAGGTCGAAGCCCTCAAGGCGGGCATGGCAGCGGGTGAAGAGGACGATGAAGCGCTGCTGGCCATGCTCGGGGATGGGCGGACCTTTCCGGATGACCGTCTGCCGAGCACCGGCGTTCCCATCGAGTGGGAGCGGGCCCTGTCGCCCGCCTTTGTACGGACGCCCACCTACGGCACCCGTGCCTCGACAATTCTTCGCCTGGGACTTGGGCGGGTCTCCATGCTTGAACAACGTTTCCAGGCCGGGGGCCTCGGAGGTCGCAGCGAATTCCAGTTCCCCATGGGATGAGGGGGGTCTCTGCCTCCGGCCTGGCTGGAACCCTCCTCCAGAGGGATCCTTCGACGGGATCGGCCGATGCTCGAAGCAAAGCACCCCTTCCCGGATCGGGCCTGGCCCTGGAAGGATGGATGGAAGCAGGGCTCAGGTGACCAAGAGAAGGCGCCGAATCAATGGGCATGGATCGTCAACCAAGCGGAACGCCCCCTCAGTCTCCCCAACCCGAGGGGGCCGTCGAAACCGACCTTGTCACGGCCGTGCGCCGTCAGACCACGGCGCTGTTGTATGAGAACGTGGGCATCGGCCAGCTGACTTCAGTGGGAGTGGCCTCGCTCCTCGCCCTCGTGGGCCGGTTGCGTCATCCGGTGGGCAGCCTGGTCTGGCTGGGTGCCATGGGCATGTTGGCGTGGATCCGCTGGTGGATGGCGCGCGGTTTCCGTTCGGGGCCGGCCTCTCGCGACGAGGTGGATCGCTGGCGGCGAAGAGCCATCCTCGGGGCCGCCAGCTCGGGAGTGGCCTGGGCTGTCGGCACAGTGCTGTTCGCCTGGTCCGCGCCCCTGGTGCTCCAGGTCTACACGGCCCTCCTTGTTGCTGGCATAGTGGCAGGAGCTGTGCCTGTGCTTGGGGCGGTTCGCCCAGCCTACTGGGCCTTCGCTGTTCCCATATTCCTCACGCTCATCATCTGCACCATAATTCAGGCCCGTAATTCCATGGGGTGGTCCATCAGCGCGGCCTGCGCGATCTACCTTCCGACGATGCTGCGGAGTTCACGCCATTTTTCCACGATGCTGGAGAACTCGATCCGTCTGGGCCACGAGCAGGCGGCCATGGCGGAGACGCTTAGGGTGACGCGCGACCAGGCTCTGGAGGCGAGCCGGTCGAAAAGCGAGTTCCTGGCCACCATGAGCCACGAGATCCGCACGCCCATGAACGGCGTGATTGGCATGGCAGGTCTCCTGCTGGACTCAGGGCTGGATGGGGAGCGAAAAGGCTATGCCGCCACCATCCAGCACAGCGCCGATGCCCTACTGACCATCATCAATGACATCCTGGACTTCTCCAGGGTCGAGTCGGGGCGGCTTGAACTGGAGTCCCTGACCTTCGACCTGAAGGGCCTCATGATTGAAGCGAGCGAACTGCTGACATTCCAGGCCAACGTCAAAGGCCTGCAACTGTCCTCTGATGTGGACCCCCGCCTTCCCGATGCGGTGGTGGGCGACCCGGGGCGGCTGCGGCAGGTCCTCATCAACCTGGGTGGCAATGCGGTGAAGTTCACTGCCAGTGGCCAGGTGATCCTCCGGGTCCGCTGTGCAGAACAAGATCACTCCAGGGTGGAGCTTGTCTTTGAGGTCGAGGACACGGGCATCGGCATCCCGGCCTCGAAATTGCCAGATCTGTTCAACCCCTTCAGTCAGGCTGATGCCACGATGGCCCGCCGGTACGGGGGTACTGGATTGGGCCTGAGCATCTCCAAGCGCCTGGTGGAACTAATGGGGGGGACCATGGAGGTCCACAGCCAGGAAGGGCTTGGCTCCTGCTTCCGATTCAGGGTGCAGCTACCCGTGGGAACACTGGCCTCCTTGGCAGCGCCGACGGAGGATCCGGGGTCAAGAATCCCCGCCCCACACCTCCGGGTGCTGGTCGTGGAAGACAACGCCATCAACCAGAGGGTGATTAGCAAGATGCTCGAAAAAGTCGGCCACCGCGCCGACATGGCGGGGAACGGTATCGAAGCCCTCGCCGCGCTCTGTGAGCGCCCTTATGACCTGGTCCTCATGGACTGCCAGATGCCAGAGATGGATGGCTTTGAGGCCACTAGGCTCTTGAGGGATCCCACCAGCGGAGTCCTCGATCCGCAGGTGAAGGTGATGGCACTGACGGCGAACGCGATGGTGGGCGACCGTGAGCGGTGCCTGGCTGCCGGCATGGACGACTACCTGACGAAACCGGTCCAGATGCAGGCCCTCGTGTCTCTTCTATCCCGGTGGAGTCCCGCGGGCGAAAGGCGCTAGGTGGGCTAAGAGCTCATAACAGAACCCCACGGCGCCGCGCGAGGGGTGCCGGGCGAGCGAGGCGAGGAACGCGAGTCAAAGCGGAGCGGGTACTACGCGCGACGGAGGCTCCGGCTCTGCGAGCCGGAGGCGAGCAGGAGCGGCGCATCGCGCCGCGATAGCTGGAGGTGACGCTGCATCGCCCTCCGTCTGACGCCACGCTGCGCGTGGCTCCCGCTCGCAAGCTCGCGGAGCTGGAGCCTCCCCACCGCCCCTTGCCCGGAGGGATGAAGCCAGCCGGGCGCCCTGCGGCGTCAGGTCCCTTAAACCACGAACCACGTTGCCCTGCGGGCCCTTCCTTGCGGTGCATCCCGGCTGGCTTCATCGCGGTATCGTCGGGTTTTGTTATGAGCTCTAAATCAGACGCTGATCACCACGATCTCGGGATCCACTTCCTTCTGCAGCATGCCCTCGATGGCGACCAGGGTGCCCGTGAGGCTGGCGGGGCAGCTGCCACAGGCGCCCACATAGCGGATCATGACCTGTTTCTCGTGGCGCCCCACCAGTTCCAGGCCGCCCCCGTCTGCGGCCAGGGCAGGCAGGATGCCACTCTCCAGCACCATGCGGATGTCTCTGAGCATCGGGTCGTTCTCGTCCTCGACCTTCGAGAATACCCGCGGCGCGGCCGGTGCGCTGCCCTGGCCGCCCGCGCTCACGGCCGCGCGGATGGGCGCCGCCAGCAGGGGCAGCATCTCGGGCCAGCCCTTGTCGTCGGTCTTGGTGACGGTGAGGAACTTGTCCTGCATGAAGACTGAAGTCACATTCCCTACGGCGAAGAGCCCCTTGGCCAGCTCGTCGTGTTCGGCGGTCTCCGCATTGGGGAAGGACTTGGGGAAGCCCACGGCCACGGATTCCTTCAACACGAACTTCACCGCGTTGGGATTGGGCGTGTATTCGATCTCGGCAATCTTGGGCATCAGGTCACTCCGTGCTGGCTTCGGCCTCGCCCTTGAGCGCGGCGTGGAGGGTGGCCCAGGGAAGAACAGCGCATTTCACGCGGCTGGGGAGGTTCTTGACGCCGCTGAAGAGGGTGAGTTTTCCCAGCAGAGGCGTCTCGCTGCCGGGTTCCAGGTCCCCGCGCACCATGCCTCGGAACTGCTCGGCCATGGCTTCGGCCTCGGCCACGGGCTTCCCCTTCACGGCACCAGTCATGAGGCTGGCGCTGGCCATATCGATGGCGCAGCCGCTGCCCTGGAACCGGATGTCCTGCACCAGGCCATCCTCGACGACCAGCGTCAGCTCCAGCTGGTCGCCGCAGAGCGGATTATGACCCTCCGCATGGTGGGTGCAGGCCTCCAGCTTCCCGAAGTTCCGGGGCTTCTTGTTGTGCTCCAGGATGACCTGCTGATACAGCTCGCGGGGGTCGCTCATTTGAACAACTCGATGGCTTTCTCCACTGCCGAGACCAGGACATCCACTTCTTCGCGGGTGTTGAAGTAGGCGAAGGAGGCCCGGGTGGTGGCGGGCACGTTGAACCGGGCCATGACGGGCTGGGCGCAGTGGTGGCCGGCGCGGACCACGACGCCTTCGCCATCCAGCAGGCTGCCCATGTCGTGGGGATGGATCCCCTCCACCACGAAGGAGATCACGCTGGCCTTCTGTTTCGCGGTGCCGAGGATGCGCAGGCCCGGGATGCGGGTTAGCCGTTCGGTGGCATAGACCAGCAGGTCGTGTTCATGGGCGGCGATGCGGTCGAGGCCCAGGGCCGTCAGGTAGTCGATGGCCTTTCCCAGGCCGATGGCGGCGGCGATGGGCGGCGTGCCCGCCTCGAACTTGCCCGGCGCGGCCACGTAGGTGGTCTTCTCCCAGGTCACGGAGCGGATCATGCTGCCGCCGCCCTGCCAGGGCGGCATGGCCTCCAGGTGGGCCAGCTTGCCGTAGAGCACACCGATGCCCGTGGGGCCCGAGAGCTTGTGACCGCTGAACACGTAGAAGTCCGCATCCAGATCCTTCACGTCCACCTGCAGGTGGGGCACGGCCTGGGCCCCGTCCACCAGCACGGGAACGCCCCTGGCATGGGCCCTCGCGATGATCTCCTTTACGGGATTCACGGTGCCCAGAACATTGCTGACATGAACCACGCCTAGGAGCTTCGTGCGGTCCGTTATGAGCTCATCGAGCGATTCCAGGATCAGCTCGCCATCGTCGGTCATGGGGATGACCTTGATGGTCGCACCCTTCTCCTCGGCCAGCATCTGCCAGGGTACGATGTTGGCATGGTGTTCCATGCCGGAAAGGAGGATCTCGTCGCCTTCCTTCACCATCATGCGGCCGAAGGTCTGGGCCACGAGGTTGATGGCTTCGGTGGTGCCGCGTGTCCAGACGATCTCCCTGATGGAGGCGGCCCCGATGAAGCGGCGGACCTTCTCCCGAGCAGCCTCGAAATAGTCTGTGGCCTGCTGGCTGAGGGTGCTCACACCACGGTGGACATTGGTATGCTCGTCCCGCTCGTACTTGGACATGCGCTCGATGACCGGGAGGGGCATCTGGCCGCTCACGGCGCTGTCGAGGTAGATGACGGGCTTGCCGTTCAGCACCCGGGAAACCAGCGGGAAGTCCTTGCGGATGGCGGTGACATCGAGGGGCTGCACGGCCGTGCTCATGACAGGTCCCCCAAGGAATCGGCCTGAGTGCGGGCCATGACGAGCTGGCGCAGGGCTCTCCGCAGGCTGGCCACGGGGATGCGGTTGAGCACGTCGCCGGCGAAACCGTAGGTGAGCAGGTTCCGGGCATCGTCGGCGTTCAGGCCGCGGCTCTGCAGGTAGAACAGTTCTTCGGGATCCAGCTGGCCCACTGTGGCGCCATGGCTGCACTTCACATCGTCCGCGTAGATCTCCAGCTGGGGCTTGGTGTCCATCCGGGCGGATTCGGACAGCAGCAGGTTGCGGCTCTGCTGCCGGGCATCCGTGCCCTGGGCGTGGGGCGCCACGCGGATCTGGCCGTTGAAGATGGCACGGGCCTGTCCATCCACGATGCATTTGTGAAGCTGATGGCTGGTCGCGTGGGGCTCGGCGTGGAGCAGGAAGCTGTGGGTGTCGGCCACCTGGTGGTCGTCCAGCAGGGCCAGGCCATCGAGGCTGACCTCGGCGCCCTCCGCCAGACGCACCCAGGGCTGCTGCCGGGAGAGCCGGGCCCCAAAGCTGAGGGTGCGAGAATGGTACTGGCCGCCCTTGGCAACCTCGGCCCTCAGGGTGCCGAAGTGGAAAGCTTCGTCACTGTCGCGCTGGACCCGCTCGTGGCGCAAGACGGCCCCTTCTCCCACCCGCACCTCGACCACGGGGCAGCTTAGATAGGTGCCCGTCCCGTAGTGCTCCTCCACCAGTTCCAACTCCGCACCCCGTTCCAGCACCATCAGCACCCGTGGGAAGACGGCGAGGGGAGTGTCCGCTTTCGTGATGAAGAGTAGGTGCAGGGGCAGCGCCACCTTCATGTTCTTGGGCACCAGGAGGACGGCGCCATCCTCGAAGCGGGCGGTGTTGAGGTCCTCGAACACCCCCTGCTCGGCACCGTTCTCCAGGCTTCCCAGGCTGTGGCAGGCCTCGCTGGCGATGGACAGCGGGAGGAACCGCACGCCGGCCGGAACTGCCGAGGCGCAGCTGGCGTGAGGGGCGTGATGGCCATTCACAAAGACCTGGCGTGTACCTACCATCTCCGGCAGCAGATGGCCGCTGATGTCCACGGCGGCGCGGGGGGCGGGACTGAAGGCGAGGTTGCCCAGCGCCTTCAGGTTGGTGTACTTCCAGTCTTCGTCCGAAGATGTGGGCAGGTCACGACCTGCCAGGCGAGCCTCGGCAGCCTTACGCAGATCTCCCCACTCGCTGGGCCTTGGCCCGGCGAGCAGGTCCGCGATGAAGCTGGAAGTGAGGGCCAAGGTCATCGCACGCCCCCGGCAGCGGCCTCTTCCAGCACCCAGTCGTAGCCTCGCTCCTCGAGTTCGATGGCCAGTTCCTTCCCGGCGCTCTTCAGGATGCGGCCTCCGGAAAGCACATGCACGTACTGGGGCTGGATGGTCTCCAGGATGCGCGGGAAGTGGGTGATGATGAGCAGGGCGCGGTCGGGGCGCTGAAGCTTGTTCACGGCATCGCCCAGCACGCGCAGGGCATCGATGTCCAGGCCGCTGTCCAGCTCGTCGAGGATGGCGAGTTTGGGCTCGAGCACGGCCATCTGGAGGATCTCATTGCGCTTCTTCTCCCCGCCGGAGAAGCCCTCGTTGAGGCTGCGGTCGAGGAATTCCTCCTTCATGGCGACGAGCTTGATCTTTTCGTGGATGAAGTCGTCGAACTCCAGGGGGTCGAGCTCGTCTCGGCCTTCGGCCTCGGCCTTCTTGTTGTAGGCCAGGCGAAGGAAAGCGGCGTTGCTCACCCCCGGCACCTCGATGGGATGCTGGAAGCCCATGAAGATGCCCGCGCGGGCCCGGGCATCAGGTTCCAGATCGAAGAGGTTCTTCCCTTCGAAGAGGACTTCGCCGCCCGTGACCTCATAGGCTGGATGGCCCACCAGCACCTTGCCCAGGGTGGACTTGCCCGAGCCATTGGGGCCCATGAGCGCATGGATCTCGCCCGCCTTCATCTCCAGGTCGATCCCCTTCAGCACCGGCGTGCCGTTGATCGAGGCGGTCAAATTCTTAATGCTCAGCATTACGTCTCCAAAAATAAACTTTTCATCCCACAGATCCTTCCAGTTTCAACGAAAGCAGCTTGGTGGCTTCGACGGCGAATTCCATGGGGAGTTCGCGGAAGACGTCCTTGCAGAAGCCGTTGATGATCATGCTGATGGCTTCCTCGGCGGGAATGCCCCGTTGCTGGAAATAGAACAGCTGCTCCTCGCCGATCTTGCTGGTGGTGGCCTCGTGCTCCACCTTGGCGCTGCGGTTTTGCACCTCGATGTAGGGGAAGGTGCTGGCGCTGCAGGCCTGGCCGATGAGCATGGAATCGCACTGGCTGAAATTCCGGGCGCCTTCGGCCTTGGGCTGCACCTTCACCAGGCCGCGGTAGCTGTTGGAGCTCTCCCCCGCGCTGATGCCCTTGCTGATGATGGTGCTCTTCGTGTTCCGGCCGATGTGCACCATCTTGGTGCCCGTGTCCGCCTGCTGCTTGTGGTTGGTGAGGGCCACGCTGTAGAACTCGCCGATGCTGTCGTCGCCCAGCAGCACGCAGCTCGGGTACTTCCAGGTGATGGCGCTGCCGGTCTCCACCTGGGTCCAGCTGATGTGGGAAGCCTTGCCCTTGCACAGGCCGCGCTTGGTCACGAAGTTGAAGATGCCGCCCAGGCCATTCTTGTCGCCGGCATACCAGTTCTGCACCGTGCTGTACTTGATGGAGGCGTGATCCAAAGCCACCAGCTCCACCACCGCGGCGTGCAGCTGGTTGGTGTCGAACTGGGGCGCGGTGCAGCCCTCCAGGTAGCTCACGCTGGCGCCCTCTTCGGCCACGATGAGGGTGCGTTCGAACTGGCCCGACTCCTTGTTGTTGATGCGGAAGTAGGTGCTCAGGTCCATGGGGCAGGCGACGCCCTTGGGAATGAACACGAAGCTGCCGTCAGTGAATACGGCACTGTTGAGGGCCGCGTAGAAGTTGTCCGCGGCGGGGACCACGCTGCCGAGGTACTTCCTGATCAGGTCGGGGTGTTCCTTCACGGCCTCGCTGAAGCTGCAGAAGATGATGCCGACAGTGGCCAGTTTCGCCTTGTAGGTGGTGGTCACGCTCACGGAGTCGAAGACCACGTCCACGGCCACGCCCGCCAGGGCCGCCTGCTCGTTGATGGGCACACCCAGCTTCTCGAAGGTGCGCTTGAGCTCCGGGTCCACCTCGTCCATGGACGCGTACTTGGGCGTCTTGGACCGGGGCGCGCTGTAGTAGACGATCTTCTGGAAGTCAGGCCTGGCGTAATGCACATTGGCCCATTCGGGCTCGGTCATGGTCAGCCAGTGACGGTAGGCCTTGAGGCGGAATTCAAGCAGCCACTCAGGTTCGCCTTTCTTGGCCGAAATGAACCGGATCACATCCTCATTCAGCCCGGGCGCGACACTGTCTGCCTCGATGTCCGTCACGAAGCCGTACTTGTATTCCTGGCTGGTGACCCCATTCAAGGCGGTGCTCATGGTCATCTCCTGAGTCCATTCTCTAATCTCGACCAAAATTGTCAACTTAATTAAGCATGCCCGGGGTCATGCTTTCACACCCTCTTCCAGTTCCTTCAGGAGGCCCCGGATCTGGATCTTGACGCCCTTGGCCTGGCTTTCGTTGAGGTCGCCAGCCTCTGCTTCCAGTCCAGCCTTGAGCAGGGCAGTGGCCTGCTCCCGTTCGCCCAGACCCGCCAAGGCAGCGCCCAGCTGGAAGTGATTGATGAGGGTGGGCTCCTTTTCCAGGAGGGGATCCAGGAGGTCCAACACCTCCTGGTGGTGCTTGAGGGCCAGCAAGTACTGCCCAAGCAGCGTCCTGGCCCGGGGTTCCAGGCCCGGCAAGGGGTGGGCGTGGAGGCGGCGGGCCTCGTCCAGGTCCTGTTCTGTGACCTGGCCGTTCATTAGGCGGTAGGCCAGGCGCATGAGGGCTGCCTCCCAGGCGCCCGTGCTCTTGGGATGGCGGGTGAGATAGGCGTCGAGGGCCAGGGTGATCTCGGAATCGCGTTTCCGTTCCATGAGGTGCTCGAGGATGAGGCGCAGGGCCAGGAAACAGAGCCTGGGATGGCGGTCCGAGCAGGCGAATTCCAGGGCGGCCTTGATCCGCTTCTCGGGATCCTTCAGGAAGGCCAGGCGCAGATCGAGCCACTCAGAGCGCTGGCTCCGCCCCTTCCGGCGCACGCGCTTGAGCAGGACTTCCGCTCCTTCAGTCTGGTTCTCGTCCAGGAGGGCTTCGACTTCGTCCAGCATCAGCTGGGTTCCGGCCTTGCCATCCCGGGCATCTCTCAGCTGGGGATGATTCTCTGCGTCCACCATGAGCAGGAGGTGGGGATCCCCGGGGTTCTGCAGGAGCAGTTCCTGGAGGATGGCAAAGGCCTTGGGCCGCTCTCCCTGCAGGAGGTAGGCCTCGGCCAGGGCCTCCCGCACGTTCAGGTCGCCGGGCAAGTAGGCGCTGGCCTCCTTGAGGGCGGGCACGGCCATGGTGCTCTCGCCCCGGGCCAGATGGACCTGCCCCAGCAGCAGCAGGGTCTCCCCATCCTTGCGTCGGGCCACGGCCTCCTGGGCGGCCTCCAGGGCGCCCTGCATGTCGTCCTGATCGAGGAGCAGTTCCGCGAGCATCATGCGGGGCTCGGGGTCTTCCGGGCGCAGATCCGCTGCCTGGTGGAGGGCCTCGATGGCCTGGTCCGCATGCTCGGGCAGCTCCTGGAGCAGCTTGCCCAGCAGCATCCAGGCTTCGAAGTGGCGAGGGCTCAGGCCCACGACCTTCCGGGCGAGGACCTCGGCCTCCTCGAAATTCTGGGAGGCTTCGTGGAGCGAGGCGGCCGTGAAGAGGAGTTCATAGTTCTTTGGATCCAGCGGCAGGGCTTGACCCAGGCGCTGGGCCGCACCGGGCAGATCGGCGGCTTCCAGCAGGGCCGTAGTTTCCAGCAGGGCCCGCTTGAGCTGGGACATGGATTTGGGGCGGGCGATGGGCAGGATGCGGGCCCGGTAGCGGGTGAACAGCTCCCGGGCACTGATGAGGTGCAGGTTCTCCTCGACCAGGTTCTCCCAGCGTTCAGAGAAGGCGTGGGCGTCCAGCTGGCGGTTGTGCTCCATCTCCTGCACCAGGGCCATGAGGCCGTTGCGCAGCATCACCTCGCTGCGTTCCAGCTTGCCCAGCTGGTCGGAGACGGTCTCCAGGTAGGTCTCGACCCGTCGGAGGGTCTCTTCGAGCCCGGTAATGCGCTCCAGCAGGTGTTCTTCCAGGTCCTCGCCGCCGTCGGTATCCTCGGGTTCGTCCTCCCAGGTCTGGTCTCCGGGGAGAATGAGCAGGCGGGTGCCGCACTTAAGACAGGTCTCCCGTTCCCCGGGATTCCAGGCGAGGCAGTTCTGGCAATAGGAACCCGGCAGATCGTTGGCCATGGTCACAGTTTAGGGGTTATGGTGGTCGCCGAGGCCTGAAGGTTTTATCCTGATGGCGTCGAGGCGCACCCCATGAGCGACGAGCAGGAAAAACAGGACAAGCGCCAGGAGGCCATGGAGTGGGTGGGGAAGGCCTACCAACTCCAGATGAAGGGCGAGTTGCAGAAGGCCATCGGCCTCTATACCAAGTCCATCGAGATCTGCCCCACGGCGGAGGCTTACACTTTCCGCGGCTGGACGCGTTCCTTCGAGAAGGACTACGCCGCGGCCATCGAGGATTGCCACCACGCCATCGACCTAGATCCCGAGTTCGGGAACCCCTACAACGACATCGGCGCCTACTACGTGGAGCAGGACGAGCCGGACGAGGCCATTCCCTGGCTGCGCATGGCCCTGAAGGCCAAGCGATATGAGAGCTACTGCTACCCCCAATTCAACCTGGGCCGCGTCTATGAGGCCAAGGGCCAACTGGACAAGGCGCTGGAGCACTACCGCCAGGCCCTGGAGGAGAACCCCAAATACGTCTTGGCCGCCAAGGCCGTGGATCGCATCAAGACCAAGCTCATGGCGCGCAATCCCGAGGCGATCAGCTGAGTGGGAGCTTCATGAACGAATCGGTTTCCTCGGAATCCCGGGACTGCCGCTTCTGCACCTCCATCGCGAGCCGCGTCATCGCCTCCAATGCCCTGGCCGTCGCCATCAGGGATGCCTTCCCGGTCACGCCCCTGCACTCACTGGTGATTCCCCGCCGCCATGTCGCGGATTACTTCGGGCTCTCGGCCGAGGAACGGGAGGCCTGTGCGGAGCTTTTGCATCGGCTTCGAAAGGACATCATAGAGGAGGATCCCAGTGTGGCTGGGTTCAACATCGGGATGAACTTGGGCGAGGTGGCCGGGCAGACCATCTTCCACAGCCACATCCATCTCATTCCGAGGCGGAAGGGCGATACAGAAAACCCCCGGGGGGGTGTGCGGCTGGTGGTTCCCGGGGGGCACCGCATGCTGGACGTGTGTCCCTTCAGCAAGGACGGCGAACAGCCATGATCCCCGGGATGATCAGGTTTTTTTGACGTAGGGGATGGTCAGGGGTCCATAGGGGAGGACTGCCACCCGGGCCCTGGGCCCATGGCGCTCCAGCATTTCGTTCAGGGTTTTCGCGGGGTCGGCGCTGGGCTTGAACTTCGCCTTGCGGACTGTATCCTCGTCCAGCAACGAATACAGGTAGCAGTCCGCCTTGAGCTGAATGATCGCCTGGACCTGGACCTGCCACTGATCGAACATGCTGAAGGACGGATCACTGATCATGTCCAGCAGTTCTTGGGGCGTGTCGCGCATCTGGAGGATCTTGGCGTAGTTGCCGTGGTTGGGTACCCCGTCGCAGCATTCGGACGTGCTGAGGATCACGCCTCCTTTCTTGACGATGAGGGCCGCGGCGCTCATGCCCTTGACCGTCTGGTAGAGATTCTGATCCAGCGGATAGCCCGAGTTGGTGGTGATCACGATGTCGAAGGGCTGATCCACGGCGTACATCGCGCTCTCTTTGACGAACTCGCAGCCGATCCGGTGGGCCTGGATGACGTCCCCGGCGAAGACATTCGTGATGTCCTTTTCGCCGTTCAGGGTCACGTTCAGCATGAAATCGGGCCTCGCCATCAGGCAGTTCTGGGTCGCCGAATCCTGCAGGATGTTCCCTTCCAGAAGTCCCCAGGTGCTGTTGGGATGGCCGATCATTTCGGCGTTGTGGAAATCCAGGATGGTCTTGATGCCCGCGATGCCGGGCTGGATGCCCTTCGGTCCCCCCGAGAAGCCGGCGAAGAAATGCGGCTCGATGAAGCCAGTCACGATCTTGAAGTCCGACTCGACATAGGTCTTGTTGAAGTACACCTCGGATCCGTAGGTGTTGCGGCCGACGTGGATCAGCTTGCTGTCGTCGAAGGCGTCGTGGTTTTCGATCTCGATGGTGTCGACGATCTCCTGGCCCAGCATCTGGATCAACTCGTCCCGCATGTTGGCGCGATGGCTGCCGAGGCCGTTGATGATCACGAAATTTTTCTTCGGGATGTGGGCCAGTTCCTGCAGCAGCCAGGGCACCAGCTTGTGGTTGGGCGTCGGCCTCGTGATATCCGAGATGACGATGGAAACCCGGTCTGTGGCCTTGACCATGTCCTTCAGCGGAGGGGTGCCGATGGGACTGCGCAGGGCGGCGACGACCGCTCCGAATTCGTCGGCGAGTCCTGCCAGGTGCCGGGGTTCGATGACCTGGGCATCATCGGGCACGGACATGTTAAAGCCTGTCTTGCCGTAGGCCAGCTGGACCGTCTTCATGGTGTTCCTTTCCTACTGAATGACCGCGTGAGAATGGGACCTGCGTTCCTGGAGCAGGGACCAGGCGGCTTCCAGGTCCAGGGTCTCGGCGAGCAGATCCTCCGTGGCGCAGGTCACCCTGTCCACCAGTTCGCCGCAATGGTACCGGATGCCGTGTCGCGCCAGGATCGGGATGGCCCGGCGGCTGAGGATCAGCGTATGGAGCTCTGGGATGCCCAACCGGGCCACCAGGAAGGCCGCGGCCCGCCCGGTGATGCGGTCCACCAGGCGAGTCCGGGCGGGATCCTGGCCACTCTGGGCGAAAAAGGCCTCCAAGTCGAACAGGGGGTGCAGCCAGTGTCTTTCGCTGGAGAAGAGCACCTCGTCCCCGTTGAACAGCCGTAGCGTCAGGGGCGCCGGAAGGTGCAGCCCCGGATCCAGGACGGGTTCATCCCACACGGGTGGGGCGCTGGGAAGGAAGGTGGCGTCCCATGAACCAGAGCAGCCCGAAGCCTCCGAAGATCTGGAAGAGGAGGCCAGGAAGGCGCAGCTCGAGGGTGGCGAGCACGGGATTCACACCGGATTGCAGAAGCTGGGGCAACAGGATCAGCGCCTGGTGCAGAAGCACCACCAGGGCCAGGATCGGAAGGGACAGCTTGCGGCGGTGGGCGGCGGCGACCGAGGCCAGGGCGCCCAGCAGGGCGGATTGCACCATGATCGACTGCAGAGCTGGAACGGGTGGCATCCCCGTCAGGACATGGTTGGCGAGGGGGGAAAGGAGGCCCGTCAGGAGGCCCGCCATCATGCCGAAGCGCCAACCGGCGATGAGGGTGAAGAAGAAGATCGGCAGGAAGATCCTGCCCCCGTCCGGGACCCGGTGGACCGCGTAGGGCAAGAGGAGATTACCCAGCACCATGGCGGAAGTGGCGAGGTACAACCGCACATCCCCCAGGCTGAGAGGCTGCTGGATGGCCACTGGGTTCGCGCCGGACTGGGGCATAGGAACTCCCGAAAAGGAAGGCACTGGAACCCGACGATCCTACCACCCGCTTGCGGCTGAAGCTCCGGGAAGCATTCGGGCGGTCCCACCCCGCTCATACCGGGCTGGGACCGCCAGAAATCCAGGTTGTGGCCCCGGAAAGGCCTACCAGACCTTGATGCGATCTTCGGGGGCCAGGTAGAGCTTCTGCCCCGGCTTCACATCAAAGGCCGTGTACCAGGCATCCAGGTTGCGCACCACGTTGGGGCGCAGGAACCCGGGGGTGTGTTCATTGGTGGTCACCTGCTGAAGCAGGGAGGCGTTCCGGTATTTCTGCCGCCATACCTGGGCGAACCCGAGGAAGAACCGCTGATCGCCGGTGAAGCCGTCCAGGACTTTGGCGGGCTTGCCATTCAGGGACTTGTGGTAGGCGTCGTAGGCGACATTGGCTCCGGCCAGATCCGCCATGTTCTCGCCCAGGGTCAGCTCCCCGTTCACATGGGTGCCCGGCAGGGGCTCGTAGGCGGCGTACTGCCTCACCACCTTGTCGGTGAGGGCCGTGAACCGCTTCACGTCCTCGGGGGTCCACCAATCGGCCAGCTTCCCCTCCTTGTCGAACTTGCGGCCCTGGTCGTCGAAGTGGTGGCTGATCTCGTGACCGATGACCACGCCGATGCCCCCATAGTTCACGGCAGCGTCGGCGTTCGCGTCGAAGAAGGGTGGCTGGAGGATCGCCGCGGGGAACACGATCTCGTTCCATAGGGGATTGGCGTAGGCGTTGACCGTCATGGGGGTCATGCCCCACTCGGTGCGATCGATGGGCTGGCCGATCTTGTCCAGTTGACGCTGGTATTCGAAAGCGGCGGCCCGCATGGCGTTACCCAGGGCATCGCCGCGCCGGACCTCCAGTTTGGAGTAGTCCCGCCACTTGCTTGGGTACCCGATCTTGGGCGTGAACTTGGCGAGCTTCTCTCTGGCCTCAGCCTTGGTCTTGGGATCCATCCATGTGAGGTTGGCCAGGCGCAGATCCATGGCGACGATGAGGTTCTTCACCAGCAGATCTGCCTCCCGCTTGGATTGGGGGAGGAAGTACTCTACCACATAGAGCTTGCCCACGGCCTCCCCCAGCGCGCGCGTGGTGCCATCCACCCCCCGCTTCCAGCGGGGCTGATTCTCGGGCTGGCCGGAAAGGACCGTTCCGTTGAAGGCGAAGTTCTCATTCACGAAGGCTTTGGGCAGATAGGGCGCGGCGCTTTCCAAGGTGTGAAAGAGCAGGTAGTCCTTCCAGGTCTCCAGCGGTTCGCTTGCCAGGAGCTTTCCCGTTCCCGCGATGGCGCTCGGATGGGCAATGATCAATTCCTTCTGCTCGTGGACCCCCGCTGCCGCGAGGAGGGCCGCCCAGTCCACGCCCGGATAGACGCCATCGAGATCATTCTGCTTGATCGGGTTGTAGAGCTTCTCCATCTGCCGCTCTTCCACCTTGGACCAGTGGATGTTGGCGAGCTTGGTTTCCAACTCGAAGATGGTCTTGACGCGGGCTTCGAGGTTTTCAAGGCCTGCTAGGCGCAGCATGGCCGCGATGTGAGTCAGGTACTTCCCTCGAATCTCGGCGAACTTGGGATTCTTCACGTCCAGGTAGTAGTCCCGGTCAGGCAGTCCGAGACCACCCTGGCCCACATAGACCGCGTACACATTCGGATTCTTCAGATCCTGCATGGGACCAATGCCCAGCGGCATGTCCACGCCCACCCGGTTGGCCAGGCCCATGACCCTGGCCAACTCGGCGCGGCTGTTGATGGCGGCGATGGCGTCCAGATGAGGCTTCAGGGGCGCCAGCCCCTTCGCTTCGATGGAGGCCTCATCCAGGAAGCTGGCATAGAAGTCGCCCACCTTCTGCGCCTCGGAACCGGGCTCTGCATCCTTGCGGGCGGCGGCGGCCTCCACGATGAGGCGCGTCCGCTCCTGGCTGAGATCCCGGAGCTTGGTGAACATCCCATAGTTTGACTTGTCCGCCGGGATGACGAGGTTCTTCAGGTAGGTTCCGTTGGCGTACTGGCCGAAGTCATCCCCTGGCGCCACGGAGCGGTCCATGCCCGCGAGATCGAAACCGAACGTACCGTACTCGGCCTTGACTGTCTTTTCCTGGACCGGGCCGGGTTTGGTGGCATCCGGCGCCATGGCGGGCAGGGAGAGGGCCGCGGCTCCGAGGGCTACCCGCATCAGCATTTCGATTTTTCGCATGGGATCTCCTGAAGGGAACGTTGGCATGAATGACACGAAGCATAGGCTCACGAGGTTTAGGATCGGACTGGAAAGCGTATCCGGTTTACAGATCGAAAGGGTCGGCTGGGAGGGACCCCCTTGCCGGGAATGGCCTCCAGCCTCCCGTTGTTCCGGCTCTCCTCCCTGCGCGAATCTGTGCTGAACTGGAGGTGAGGACCGCCCCATGAAACTCACCATCGCCCACAGCCCCGATTCCGACGACGCCTACATGATGGCGCCTCTGGCCCTGGGCTGGATGGATGCAGAGGGTTTCGAGATCGAGTTCATCCGCAAGGATATCGAACAGCTCAATGCCGAGGCCGTCGAAGCCAGGTACGACGTCACGGCCATCAGCTTCGGCGCCTATCCCGAGCTCCAGGGCCGCTACGACCTGCTCACGGCGGGCTCCAGCATCCAGGAAGGTACGGGCCCCCTGGTGGTGAGCCGCACCCCCATGGCGCCGGCCGCGCTGAAGGGGCTCACCATCGCCATTCCGGGACGGCGCACCTCGGCCTACCTATCCATGCGGAAGTGGTGCGCGGAACATGGATTCGAACCCTCCGTCGAGCTGCTGCCCTTCGATCAGATCCTGCCTGCCTTGGTCGAAGGACGCTTCCAGGCGGGCCTGCTCATTCACGAAAGCCAGCTCATGTACCACGACGCCGGCCTGCGCCTGGTGGTGGATCTGGGGGCCTGGTGGAAGCACGCCTACGACCTGCCCCTGCCCATGGGCGGCAACGCCATCCGCAAGGTTCTGCCCGCCGATGTGAAGCAGCACTTCGCTATCCTGATGCGCAAGAGCGTCGAACTGGCTCGCGAGCGCCACTGGGAGAGCGTGGACTACAGCCAGTCCTTCGGCCGCGGCATGGACCGCGAGATGATCGGCCGCTACGTGAATGCCTGGGTCAACGACTTCACC